>Ga0307373_10000926_pt1 | contig 55804 bp, 52 predicted proteins | sample OX2MG_FD_202534 | JGI IMG/M metagenome (GOLD analysis project Ga0307373, IMG submission 202534) | Soil microbial communities from Risofladan, Vaasa, Finland - OX-2 | ecosystem: Environmental > Terrestrial > Soil > Coastal area > Acid sulfate soil | place: Finland: Risofladan, Vaasa | collected... | reverse complement strand
GAACAGCTCGGGCCAGGTGATCGGCATGGACACCGCCGGGTCGACGAACTCGAACTTCGGCGGCTTCGGCTCGACGATGATCACCCAGGGCTTCGCGATCCCGATCAACACCGCCGTCGCGCTCGCTGACAAGATCGTCGCCGGCAAGCGGACCGCGGCCATCCACATCGGCAAGACGGCCTTCCTCGGCGTCGAGCTCGGTGGGACGGGCACCCCCAGCGCGGGCAATGGCGGCGGCAGCGCGAACCCCTTCGGCGGCTTCGGCGGCAACGGGAGCGGCTCGGTCTGCTTCGACGGCAACTGCATCGAGGTGCCCGGGGTCGGCGGCAGCTCCATCGGGCAGGGCACCACCACCCCGAGCGCCCCGGCGGTGAGTGGTGTGCAGATCTCCGGCGTCGTCGCCGGGGAGCCGGCCGCGAAGGCGGGCCTCACCGCCGGCGACACGATCACCGCCATCGACGGCTCCAAGATCACCTCCGACGCCTCGCTCTCGGCTGCGCTCTTCCCGCTGCGCCCGGGCAGGACCGTCCAGGTGAGCTACGTCGACGCCAGCGGCACCGCGAAGACGGCCGCCCTCACGCTCGCCGCGGGTCCGCCGCAGTAACGGCACGCCGACCACGGTCGACGACGAGGGCGCCGAGCGATCGGCGCCCTCGTCGCGCTCACCCATGGCACAGCCGATGGGTCTCTCGGCAGCGCGACCGTCGTAGGGGCGCCGCCTTGCCGCGGACGCTGCCAGCCGGGCCCCGAGGTTCAGAGGCGATGCCCGACCGGAGCGGTCGTCGTCGTCGTGGTGGTGCGCGGGAGCGTCGTCGTCGGAGCTTGGGTCGTCGTCGGCGGTGAAGTGCTGCTCACCGGGGGCTGGCTCGTCGTTGTCGGCCGAGCGTCGCGGTCGCAGCGGGCGCGGCCGCGCTGGTGGTGGTGCTCGTAGGGTCAGCGGGCGCGTGAGACGCGGCTTTACTGTCGAACTCGCGCCCGGGACTTCACCACTGCCGTCTTCAGCACCGACCAGCGACCGGCCACACCTTCGCCTCCGTCGCTCCCGCCTTCCTGTCGCCCGAGTAGGTGTAGAGCGGGCTGCCGCGCCAGGTGACCTGCAGGCGGCCGCCGGGATCGCGCACCGTTCCCAGCGTGCCGACCCCACTGCCGCGGCGCGCCGTGGTGCCTCCCTTGGCAGGAGGAGTGGCGGCCCGGTCGTGGCCAAGGCACCGCGGGCTACCCCTGCCCGGCCGGTCGAGGGCGTACCGATAGAGCGTCCCTCCCGCCGGCGTGACGAGGATCGTGCCGAGCCGGCTCTTCGCGAGCACGGCCACCACCGCGGCGGACGGGGCGGCCGAGCGGCGGGCCGGTAGTGCGGCCGAGGCCCCGGCAGCGCCGGCGGCGCTACCGGCGGCAGCCGCGAGCAGCGCTGCGACGGCCCGCGTGCCACCGGTCGAGCTGTCACGTGTCCACTCCTCCCGGGTGCCACCCGCGCGGCGCTCCACCGTGAGGTACGCGCCATCCCCCCCGCGGGATCACTACGCAAGCGCGGTCCGCGGCCGCGATGATGGAAGTGGAACCGACCACAGGGGGTGCGCCATCGCCGACCCGGACGTCCGCCGCTTCCTCGACAACCGCCAAGGCGAGATCGACTCCGCCGCCGTCTACCGGGCGATGGCCGGCGCCGAGCCCAGCCCGCAGCTCGCCTCGGTCTACCGCCGCCTCGCCGACGTCGAGGAGCGTCACCTCGGCTTCTGGGAGGCAGAGCTCCGCGAGCGTGGCGTCGATGTCGGCACGCGTCGCCCTTCCTGGCGGGCGCGGGTGATGTGCCTCATCGCCCGCCGTTTCGGGGCGCACCTCGTCCTCCCGGTCGTGGCCACGCTGGAGAGCGCCAACCAGACCGAGTACGACGACCAGGAGGAGACCGAGGGCACCCCTATGCGCTCACAGGAGCGCTCGCACGCGCGGGTCCTCCGCTACGTCGCGGGCGGCTCGCCGCGAGGCGTCGCCGGGGAGACCCTCGCCCAGCTCGAAGGCCGTCACCGGGCACCGGGCGGGAACGCGCTGCGGGCCGCCGTGCTCGGCGCGAACGACGGCCTCACCTCCAATCTTGCCCTCGTGATGGGCGTCGCGGGGGCGGACCTCCGCAGGGCGGCGATCCTCGTCACGGGCCTCACCGGCCTGCTCGCCGGCTCCTGCTCGATGGCGATCGGCGAGTGGATCTCGGTGCAGAGCGCCCGTGAGCTCTACCGCCGCCAGGTGCGCACCGAGGCCGAGGAGATCCGCAGCGTCCCCGACGAGGAAGAGGAGGAGCTCGCGCTCATCTACGAGGCGAAGGGGCTCCCCCAGGACGAGGCCGAGCGGGTCGCCGCGCAGCTGATGGCCGACGAGCGCACGGCCCTCGACGCGCTCGTCCGCGAGGAGCTCGGCTTGGACCCCGACGAGCTCGGCGGCTCGCCGAACTCGGCGGCCGCTTCGTCGTTCGTGCTCTTCTCGCTCGGGGCGGTGCTGCCGATCCTGCCCTACACCTTCACGAGCGGCGGCACGGGGGTCACCCTCGCGATCGCCCTCGCGGCGCTCGGCCTCTTCGCGATCGGGGCGCTGATCAGCCTGCTCACCGGGCGGGGAGCGCTCTTCTCCGGCACCCGTCAGCTCGTCTTCGGCCTCGCCGCGGCCGGGGTGACCTACGGCCTCGGCCATCTCATCGGCCGGGCGATCGGGGCCTGAGGGACCGTCATCGCGAGACGACGACCTCGGTCCTCCACAGCAGGATGTACTGCGGACAGGCGGTGCCCGGCGGGCAGTACGGGCGCTCGGTTGCCTGGATCGTCGCTGTCCCGTCTTCCGTCGCCCGGTAGTGAGCGACGTAGCCGCGCCCGAGGCGCGCCGGCTCACCGACGGCGGCGAGCCCTCTCCCGCCGAGCAGCGGCGGGCCCCAGAGGTTCGTGCCGTTGCCGAGCGTGAGGGTCACCTGCACGCCGCGGCGGACGTGCTCGACACGACCGCCCGCCGCCCTCGTGAGGCAGACGGTCGTCCCCGCCGGGACGCACGTACCACCGGTGGCCGGCGAGCCGCGCCCGAGAGCGAGGAGGGAGACGCCGACCAGCAGTGCGACGGCGAGGCCGGCGGCGGCGAGTCCGCGACGTGCGACGGGGCTCATGAGGCCTCTCTACCCGGTCAGGGCGACGTCGAGCCGCCCGTGCGAGCGGCCGGCGCGCGTGGCGCGACACTGCGGGGGTGCCACCTCCCGCGGCGAATCCACCCACAGAGACCGCCACGGCGGCACCGAGCGCCTTCTCCGTCGGCGACCAGCTCGAGCTCGACACCGGCGCGATCGCGAGCGGCGGGGGCTGTGTCGGGCGCGCCCCCGACGGTCGGGTGGTCTTCGTCCGCCACGCGCTTCCGGGTGAGCGGGTGCGCGCCGTGGTCACTGCGGTCACCACGAACTTCCTCCGCGCCGACGCTGAGGAGGTGCTCACCGCCTCGGCCGCGCGCGTCACGCCGCCCTGTCCGCACGCCGGGCCGGGGCGCTGCGGCGGCTGCGACTGGCAGCACATCGACCTCGCTCACCAGCGGGAGCTGAAGAGTCGACTGATCGCCGAGCAGCTCCTGCGCGTCGCCCGTGTCGAGCACCCGGTCGTCGTCGAGGCCCTCCCCGGCGGGGCCGACGGTCTCGGCTGGCGGAGCCGGGTGCGCTTCGCGGTCGATTCCTCGGGCGCCGTGGGCCTCCGCCGGCACCGCTCGCACGACGTGGAGGTGCTCACGCGTTGCCCCGTGGCGACGCCCGAGCTCGAGGCGCTCGGGATCGAGGCGGCGCGCTGGAGGGGCGCGGCGGAGGTGGAGGGCTTCGCCGCCGGCGACGGCAACGGCGCGACCGTCCTCGTCGTGCCGGGGCGGGAGGGGGTGCGTGTCGGCGACCTCCCCGCTGACCTCGGAGGGGCCGGTCTCGTCGTCGAGGACCGTGTCCTGCGCGAGCCGCGCGCGGGCCACCCCGAGGTGCTCGGCCGGCGCTTCCGGGTGAGCGCCGGGGCCTTCTGGCAGGTGCACACCGCCGCCCCTGCCGTGCTCGCGCAGGCCGTGATCGACGCCCTCGAGCCGCGCCGGGGCGAGTCCGTCGTCGATCTGTACGCCGGTGTCGGCCTCTTCTCCCTGCTCCTCGCGGACGCGGTCGGCCCCGAGGGGCGCGTCGTCGCGGTCGAGCGCAGCCGTGCCGCCGCAGGCGACGCCCGACGCAACGCGGCGGGGGTCGCGCAGGTCGAGGTCTGGGCGCGTCCGGTCGATGCTGCTCTCGCCGGCGCGCTCGCGGGGAGCGACCTCGTCGTCCTCGACCCGCCCCGTGAGGGCGCCGGCAAGGCGCTCACTGCGGCTCTCGTCGCGCTCGACCCGCCGCCGCGGCGGATCGCCTATCTCTCCTGCGACGCTGCCTCCTTCGCCCGCGACCTGCGGGTCGCTCTCGACGCCGGCTGGGCGATGACCTCGCTGCGTGCCTTTGACGTGTTCCCGATGACCGAGCACGTCGAGTTGCTGGCGGTGCTCGAACCGGCTGTGTGAGGTCGCCGGGCCACCCGTCGGGCAGCGTGGAACAATCACCGCACCTCGCGCGGCGGCCGCCGCGCCCGTAAGGGGGTCCCCATGAAGCTCGTGCTCTTCGACGACTACCGGCTCGGCATCCTGCGCGAGGACGGCGTCGTCGACGCCTCCTCGCTCCTCGACGGACCCGCCGACGCGGCGCACGTGGTCGACACCCTGATCGCGAGCTGGTCGTCGCTGCGCCCCCGCCTCGACGAGCTCGCCGTCTCTGGGACGGCGCGCCCGCTCGACGAAGTGCAGCTCCGGGCGCCGGTCCCAAATCCCGGAAAGATCATGTGCATGGCGACGAACTTCCGTGAGGGGACCGACAAGCCACCGCTCCCGCTGAACGCCTTCCTCGCTTCGCCCGAGGCGGTGATGGACCCCGGCGGCACCACGGTCCTCACACCGCACGAGTTCAAGATCTGTCACCACGAGGCAGAGCTCGTCTGCGTGATCTCCAAGGACGGCCACGACATCGCCGAGGCCGACGCGATGGAGTACGTGTTCGGCTACACCGCCGGCGTCGACATCTCCGAGCGGGCCTCGGACAGTCTCAACTGGGGCTTCCTCGGCAAGTCGGGAGACGGCTTCAAGCCGATCGGCCCGTGCATCGTCACCCCCGACGAGCTCGGCGACCCGCACGCGCTGCAGGTGCGGCTCTCCGTCGACGGGGTCCTCCGTCAGGACTACAACACGAGCGACATGGGCCACTACATCGCCGAGTGCATCGCGTGGCTGTCGACGCTCATGACCCTCCGCCGCGGCGACCTGCTCTTCGTCGGCACCAACCACCAGGAGCTCGGTCCGATCCAGGACGGTGAGACCGTCGAGATGTCGATCGAGCGCATCGGGAGCTTCCAGTTCCACGTCGCCGATCCCCTGAAGCGGAGCTGGCCGAAGGGGATCGACTCGAGCGTCGGTCAGAGCGTGCGCTCCCGCCTCGAGGCACCGGCGCCGGCTGCGCCCTGAGCGGCCGCTGCGGGACCTCGACGGCGCGTCGGCGAGGTGATAAGTAGAGGGTCGAAGTAATCACGCGCCAGCGTGGACCGACGAGGGGGTACGAGGTGACGACCGAGCTCTTCCAGGAGCCGACGAGCGAGGAGCAGCGGGCCGGGCTACAGGAGGGCAAGGCCCAGTCGACGCGGTGGGAGAAGTTCATCGCCGCCGAGGGCGTCCCCAATTACTCGGCGATCGGCTTCCACGACGTGCGCGAGCTCGACCTCGGCCCCTGGCCGCGCCTCGGCGGCAACGGCGCCTACCTCTCGCTGTCGGGGCTCGACGGGATGAAGTCGATGTTCGTCCTCGAGATCCCGGGCGGCGGCGTCCTCAACCCCGAGCGCCACGTCTACCACGCCTTCTACCTCGTCCTCGAGGGGCGGGGCACGACCGAGACCTGGATCCGCGAGGACCACAAGCAGGTCGTCGAATGGCAGCCGGGATCGCTCTTCTACCTGCCCCCGAACGTCATGCACCGCCTGGTGAACGCGACCAACGAGAGGGTGCTGATCATCGCCTCGACGAACGCGCCGCCGATCATGAACATGTTCCAGAACGACGACTTCATCTTCAACAACGACTTCATCTTCCCCGAGCACTACCGAGAGGACGCCGACTTCTACAAGTACGACGAGCAGATCTACGCGATCCCGACCACCAAGCGCGCGCAGGCGCGCACGAACTTCTACCCCGACATCATCAACTCCGAGCTGCCCCTCGACAACCAGCGCACCCCCGGCTACCGGCGCGTGCAACCGGCCTGGCAGGGCTTCCAGGACGAGGCGATCGGCACGTTCATCGCGCAGTACCCACCCGGGCGCTACGCGCGGGCCCACTACCACAACGCCCAGGCGGTGCTCGTCTGCCTGCGGGGCGCGGGCTACACCTTCAACTGGCCGAAGGACTGCGGCCAGACCCCGTGGAAAGACGGTCACGGGGACAAGGTGAACCGCCTTGACTACATCCCTGGCGGCCTCGTCTCGGCAGCGCCGGGCGGCGGTGACTGGTTCCACCAGCACTTCGCTGTCTCGGCCGACCCCTTCCGGGTCTTCAACATGTGGGGCGGCCCGCTGCCGAAGAACTACCGCGGCTACGACAGCGAAACGGGCGTCGCCGGGAACAGCAACATCTCGCTCGGCGGCCACAGCATCGGCTTCGCCACCGAGGATCCCTACGTGCGCGAGACCTTCGAGGAGGGACTCGCGAAGGTCGGCCTCTCCTCCTCGATGCCCGAGGAGCTGTACACCAAGGACGTCTGAGCCGGGACGGCCCCCGCGAGGGGGACCGGTAGCGTGAGCGGTGTGACGACCAGCCTCAGCAAGCGGATCGAGCCCCTCCGCCAGCGCCTCTCAGCGCTCGCGGCACGCCCGGGTGCGGCGCGTGTCCCGCACACCGCCGGGCCGACCGAGGTCGAAGCGCGCCACCCGGCACCCGACGTCCTCGAGCTGCGCCTCGTGAACGGCGCGCGGCGCAACGTCCTCGGCCGGCACACGATCGATCGCCTCGAGCAGCTCGTCGAGTACGCGCCCGCGGCGACGGCGGTCGTGCTCTTGAGCGCCGACGGCCCGGACTTCTGCGCGGGTTACGACCTCCGCGAGGCGGCAGCCGGCGAGGCGGCGGCGCTCATCGCCCACGAGGCGAACTTCGCGCCGCTCCGCCGCAGCCCCCGCCCGGTGGTCGCCGCGCTCTCCGGGAACGTGATCGGAGGCGGTCTCGAGCTCGCCCTCGCGGCCGACGTGCGCATCGCGGCCCGCGACACCCGCTTCGCGGTGCCGGCCTGCGCCCTCGGCCTCGTCTACTCCGAGGCGGGGACCCGTCTCCTCGTCGAGGAGCTCGGCGAGAGCACGGCGCGGGCGATGCTCCTCGGCGGCCGCGCCCTCACCGCCGCCGAGGCGTTCGCGATGGGGCTCGTCAGCGAGGTCGTGGAGCCCGCTGAGCTGCAGGCCCGCGCGGAGGAGGTGGCCGCGCAGATCGCCGCCTGGTCACCGGTCGCGACGGCCGGCAACCGACAGGTCCTCGACACCGTCACCGGCCGCGTCACCGCCGACGTGGCGGCGCTGCGCGCCGCGGCCTTCGCGCCCGCTGGCGCGCTCTCGCGGTCGATCGCCGCCTTCGTGGCCCGCCGCCAGCAGCCCGCCCCGCTCTCGCGCGTGGAGGCCGCCCGTCGCCGCAGCGGCGAGCTCGTGCGTGCCGGGCGGCTGCGCGGCCAGGCACTCGGCAAGAGCCTCGGTCGCCGACTCCTGCCGACCCTCTGAGCGCCTTCGGAGGAGAGTCAGGCGCGGGCGCGCGGCACGGTCGGGGCCTCGCAGGTGCAGCAGATCTCGTCGGTCGTCTCGTCGTGACAGACAAGGCAGAAACGGAGCCGCAGCAGGTGCTTCGCCGCGGCCATCGACCCGAGAGGGTCGGCACCGCTCGGTGCGGGGGGCGCGGGGACGCGGTCGGTGCCGATAGCGGGGACGTTAGGTCAACGGTCGACCGCCCGGACATCGGCTTTTGTTGCGTAGCGGGGCGCGCGACGGGGCAGAGTAAGGACGTGCGCGACGACGCGGCCGGCCGCCTCGCGGGGCCATGACCTCCTCTGTGCTCCTCGACGAGCGCTACGAGCTCGGGGACGAAATCGGCCGCGGCGGGATGGGGGACGTCTACCGCGCCCGTGACCTCCGCCTCGGGCGCAACGTCGCCGTGAAGTTCCTCCGGGACGCCCCGACGGCCGACCCCCGCCGCTTCGAGGCCGAGTGGCGCACCCTCGCGAGCTTCAGCCACCCACACCTCGTCCGCCTCTACGACGCGGGCGAGAGCGAGGGCCGCGCGTTCATCGTGATGGAGCTGATCGAGGGCGAGACGCTCGCCGCCGCGCTCCTGCGCGGCCCCCTCCCCTCCGACCACGTCGCCCGCGTCGGTGACGCCGTGGCGCGGGCGCTCGCCTATGCGCACGGCAAGGGCGTCATCCACCGCGATGTGAAGCCGAGCAACATCCTGATCGGCGAGGACGACGGGGTCTGGCTCGCGGACTTCGGCGTCGCCCGCCTCCTCGACACCACCGGCCTCACCGCCACCGGCCACGCCATCGGCACCCCCGCCTACCTCGCGCCCGAGCAGGTCGAGGGGAGCGCGGTCGGCCCGCCCGCAGACGTCTACGCGCTCGGTCTCGTCCTTTACGAAGCCCTCACCGGCAAGCGGTCGTTCGAGGGGACCCCCGCGGAGATGGCCGCCGCCCGTCTCTACCGTGGGCCACAGCTCGACGACCTCGCCCCCGAGTGGCGGGGGCTGATCGGCGAGATGACGGCCCGCGACGCGACCGACCGCCCGCAGGCCGCGCTCGTCTCGGCACGCCTCGACGCCGAGCTGCGCGGCGGTGGTGCGACCCTCCCCGCCGGCGCGCCGGCCGACGAGGCGGCGACCGCCGTCCTCGCGCCGACCGCACTCCTCGGCGCCGAGACGCTCCCCCTCGGCGGGGACACCGTGGCCTACTCGAGCCTCCGGGAGGAGGCCGCGCCGCGCCAGCCGGTCGGCCTGCGGCGGGCAGCGGTCGTCGGGGTGCTTCTCCTCGTCGGGATCGGCGTCCTCCTCGCTTCACTGCTCGGCGGGGGCGGAAATCCACAGGCCGCCGTCGGCGCGAGCGGCGCGACGACGACCACCGGCGCGCCGACGACGACCGCGCCCTCGACGACCACCAGCGCGCCGACGACCACCGTGCCCGTCGCCTCGACCACGCCTGTCTCGAGCGCCGCGGACGCCGTGCTCGCCGCGGTGCAGGCCGGGATGGCCAACGGCAGTATCGGTAGCGACGCCGGCAAGGGGCTGCTCAACGCCCTCAACCCGCTCCTCTCGGGGGCAAACCCGCAAGCCGAGGCCGCCGCCTACCAACAGCTCCTCAGCCGGGCTGCAGCAGGAGTGCAGAGCGGCGCGATCGGCGGCACGGCGGGGGGGAGCCTCGCGATCGCCCTCGGTCAGCTCGGCGGGGCGCTCGGGCAGACCGCGACGACCACCACGACGACGCCGCCACCGCCGCCGCCACCGCCCCATCACGGCCACGGGCACGGCCCCGGGGGTGACCACTAACGGCGACTAGACCAGGGTGATGGTCCGCTTCCTCACCGCCGACCTGCACCTCGGCCACGCCAGGATCTGCGAGTACACGGGACGCCCCTTCACCTCGGTCGAGGAGATGAACGACTGGCTGATCGACGCCTGGAACGAGCGCGTCCGCCCGGGCGACGAGGTCTTCGTCCTCGGCGACGTGGTGCTCGGTCGGGTCACCGAGACGCTCCCGCTTGTCTCGGAGCTGCAGGGCACGCTGCATCTCGTGGTCGGCAACCACGACCGCCCCTTCGAGGCCGGGCCGCGACGCCCCGAGTGGCAGGCGCGCTATCGCGCCGCCGGCTTCAGGAGCATCACCTACGGGAGCCGCGAGCTCGACCTCGGCCTCGAGTCGCCCGTCCTCGCCTGCCACTTCCCCTACGAGGGGGACAGCCTCGGGGAGGAGCGCTTCGAGGAGCTGCGGCCCGCGGACCTCGGCCAGCGGCTGGTACACGGCCACCTGCACGGCCAGTACCGGCGGAGGGGCCGCATGGTCGACGTCGGCGTCGACGCCTGGGCCGGCCGCCCCGTCGCCTTCGAGGAGGTGGCCGCGCTCTTCCTCGCCGACGAGGAGGCCGTCGCCCCCCTCCCCTGGCGCAGGGAAGCCTGACTAACCGAGGCGCTCGAGCGGGGCCGTCATCAGCAGCGCCGGCGCGCCGCCCCATTCGGCGAGCCGGCACTCCCTCGTCCGCCAGAAGCCGACGGCCCGGTAGAAGGCGACGGTCTCGGCGTAGTGCGCACTCCCGGCGCTCGGGCCGAGGGTGAGCAGGCACAGCCCGGAGGCCCCGACCTCGGCGGCGGCGTCACGCGCCGCGGCGACGAGCAGGCGCCCGAGGCCCTCCCGGCGGCGCTCGCGGAGCACAGCGAGGTAGGTGATCTCGACGCTCTCCTCGAAACGCTCGGCGAGGGAGACGAAGCCGGCGACGGCACCCGCCTCCACTGCGACCAGTCCCCGTTCGGAGCGGAGCGAGCGCTCGATCCCCTCGAGCGCGTGCGGGTAGCCGAACCACTCCGGCAGCGAGGCTGCCACGGCGAGACAGCCCGTGAGGTGGCCGGGGGCGAGCGGGAGCACCTCCACTCCGCCATCATCTCCCAGTAGCCGCCGAGGTAGCGGCCATCTACCCTTCGCAGGATGCGATCGGCCCCCGCACCCCTGGCGCGACCTCCCCGCCCCTCGCCCGCCGTGTACCGACGGCGGCGTGCCGTCGTCTTCGGCGGCCTCGCGACGCTGCTCGCGCTGGTCATCTATCTCCTCACGTCGACGGGCGGCGGGAAGCCACCCGTCGCTGCCCATCAGCCGCCGCCGCACCACACGCTGCACTCCGCACAGGCCTCGCGGAGCCTTGAGGTGGGGGTGCGCGACCTCTCGGTCACCGATCCGAGCCGCACCACCTACAACTACGCGACGGGCAAGAGCAGCGCCGGGCGGACCCTCGGCATCGAGGTCCGCTACCCGACCCGCTTCGGGGCAGCCGCCGCGGAGACCAAGGGCGCCAAGCCCGCCTTCTCCAAGGGCGCCCACCTCGTCGTCTTCGCCACGGGCTTCCGCCTGCAGCCGGGCGACTACGACGCGCTCCTCGACGCCTGGGTGAAGGCCGGAGACGTGGTCGCGGCCATCGACTTCCCCGACACCACCTATCCCGCGACCGAAGCGGCCTATACCGCCAACCTCCCGCACGGCTCCCCCGAGGCCGACGTCTACAACGAACCCGCCGACGTCGCCTTCGCGCTCCACCAGTTGTTCGGCCTCGAGGCGAGCACCACGAGCTGGCTGCACGGCGCCTTCGACCCGAAGGTGATCGCCCTCGCCGGCCACTCCGACGGCGCGAGCGCCGTCGCCGCCCTCGCCTACGACTCCAACTACGCGGTGAGCGGCCTGCCGGTCGGCGCGGTGCTCGCCCTGTCGGGCGGGGAGTTCGCGATCAGCGGCCAGCACTACAGCGCGGCGACCGCCGCCGACGCCCCGCTGCTCGTTGTGCAGAGCGCGGCCGACACCTGCGCCGCGCCCTGGCAGGCGGTGCAGCTCTACGACGCGATCGCGAGCCCGAAGTACTTCCTCGAGCTGCACAGCGCGACCCACCTCGGCGCCTACAACGGGAGCGACCCCGCCGCGGCCACCGTGCAGAAGGTCACGACCGCTTTCCTCGCCGCCGCCTTCGCCGGTCAGGTCTCGGGGAACGCCGCCCTGCTGGCGGCGGGCGCGGTTTCGGGGGTCTCGTCGATCACCGGCGCGACGCTCGCCGCGCCGATCACGACGCCTGCGGGCTCGGGGCAGTGCCCGCACGACTGACAGCGAAGTGCTGCACGCCGTTTGACACCCTCCGGCGCGGGGTAGCGCGCGCGCATGCGGAATTCATGGAAAGGCCTTGTCATCGGCGGCCTCACGGGCGCGAGCGTGGGGATCCTCATCGACGCCTTCGCGAAGGCGGTGCAACAGGCTGCGCACGGCGCGGAGTACGCCCGCGACCACGCGGACGAAGCGGCCGAGTGGCTGCATCACGTGACCCAGCGGGCCAACAAGTGGGCGCTCGACGCCGAGGTGCCCGATCGGGTGCGGCACGTCGCCCAGCGGATAGTGGAGTCCGACCTCGCCTCGCGCCTCGGCGAGACGGCGAGCAAGGTCGCCGAGTCGACGGTCGAGCGGGCGAGCAAGGTCGCCGAGTCGACGGTCGAGCGGGCGAGCAAGGTCGCCGAGTCGACCATCGAGCGGGCGCGCTCGATGGGCCACGGCGGATGACGCCCTGCCCCGAGTGCGGGGAGGTCTTCGACCCCGCGGCGCACCAGCAGACTGACGGCTACGCCCGCTGCCCGGCCTGCGGCCACCAGTTCCTCGCCGACATCGAGGAGCACCCTACGGTCGAGCCGCAGGGGGATCAGGTCTTCCCCGACCCCGCGGGCGAGCCCTCCTCCGGCGGGGCGCCACCGCTCCCCGACCCCGGGCCGGGAGGTGGGCCGCCACCGATGTGAGCCTCCGCCCCCGGGCCGAGGTGATCGTGCCGTCGAGGTCCCGCAGGCCGCCTCGGGGGCGGTGGGGCGCCGTCAGGCGAGGACGCGGCCCTCGTTCTTCTTCCAGGTGACACCGGAGCTCGTCATCTCTTTGCCCGCGGCGTCGAGGCGGTAGCGGGCGCCCGGACCGCTGCCGAGGCGCATCATCACGAGGTTGCCCTCACCGGTGTTGGTGAACCAGTAGCGCGTCCCTCTCGGCAGCAGCACCGCCTCGTTGGCGCTCACCTCGCAGGTGTTGTCGTCCCGCTCGATGTGGAAGGTCGCCGTGCCGGCGAGGCAGGCGAAGATGTGGTCCTCGAGCGGGTGGGAGTGCATCTCGTTCTCCCCGCCCTCGATGTAGACCTTCACCCGCGCCGTGAGCTCCTCGGTCCCGGGGAGCTCGAACTCGACCCCCCGTTGACCGGGCTCGATGCCCCTCGCTTGCTCGACCTCTTCGCTCATGAAGGTGAAGACGCGCGGGCTCGTCCTCTTTGCCTCGGTTTCCACAGTCATTGGAGACCCCTCCCTCTCGGTCGCACGATTCTCGCCGCGCCCGCCCCCGCCGTACAGCCGGGCTGCCGCTCAGCCCTTCGGGCCCGCCGCCGAGTCGGCGTCGGCGTAGATGTGGAAGCGCTCCGTGAGCCCCGTCATGTCGAAGACCTTCGCCACCGCGGGCGGCACCGCCACGAGCCGCAGCTCGCCACCGCGGTCCTGCATGTGGCGGTGGGCCACGACGAGCGCGCCGAGCGCGGTCGAGTCGAGGAAGGTGACGTTCGCGAGGTCGATGAGGACGTTCGACGGCTCCTCGGCGACCACCTGCTCGAGGGCCTCGTGCAGGCGCGGGGTGGTCATCACGTCCAGCTCGCCGTAGACGAGGAGGACCGGGTGGCCCGAGACGTCGACTCGGACGAGGTCGAACTGCGGCGCGGCGGTGTCGGTCATGGCCGCGATGCTAGGTCGCGGCGGGCGCGCTCAGTCGGCCGGCGTGAAGACGAAGACCGGGATCTCGCGCTCGGTGCGGGTCGCGTACTCCGCGTAGTTGGGGTAGGCGGCGACCGCCCGCTCCCACCACTCGGCGCGCTCGGCACCGTGCGCCTCGTGCACCGCCCCCTCGACCAGCGCGGGACCGTCCTGGAGGCGGACCTCCGCGGGGTTGGTGCGCAGGTTCTGCACCCACAACGGGTCCTCCGGGGCCCCGCCCTTCGAGCCGACGAGCGCGTACTCGCCGCCGTGCTCGACGCGCATCAGCGCGATCTTGCGGACCTTGCCGCTGCGGTGGCCGCGCATCGTCACGATGACGACGGGCAGCCCCGTCTCGCGCAGCGTGTTCGCCTCGCGCCCGCCGCTCGCCTCGTAGCGCTCCACCTGCTCGCGGACCCAGTCACGCGGACTCGGCTCGTACTCACCGTCGAGTGCCACCCCGGCCTCCTCTCCTTCGCGCCGATGCTATTCGCAGGCGCTGCGCGCCAGCCCTCTCAGCCGCGTGCGAGCGGCTTGTAGCGGACGCGGTGCGGCTGGTCGGCGTCCACCCCGAGGCGCCGGTGGCGGTCCTCCTCGTAGTCGCTGAAGTTGCCCTCGAACCAGGTGACGACGGAGTCGCCCTCGAAGGCGAGGACGTGGGTCGAGATGCGGTCAAGGAACCAGCGGTCGTGGCTGATCGCGACGACGCAGCCCGGGAAGGCGAGCAGCGCATCCTCGAGGGCGCGCAGCGTGTCGACGTCGAGGTCGTTCGTCGGCTCGTCGAGGAGCAGCACGTTGCCCCCCGACTTCAGGACCTTCGCCAGTTGGACGCGGTTGCGCTCGCCGCCGGAGAGGGCGCCGACGGTCTTCTGCTGGTCCGAGCCGCGGAAGCCGAAGCTCGCCACGTAGGCGCGCGACTGGAGCTCGCGGCCGTTCACGACGATCCGGTCGGCGCCGCCGGTGATCTCCTCGAAGACCGTGGCCTTCGGGTCGAGCTCGTCGCGGGACTGGTCGACGTAGGCGAGGACCGCGCTCTGGCCGATCTCGAGGCTGCCCGCGTCGGGCTTCTCCGCCCCGACGATCATCTTGAACAGCGTCGTCTTGCCGGCGCCGTTCGGGCCGATGACGCCGACGATCCCGCCGGGCGGGAGGATGAAGGAGAGGCCGTCGACGAGGAGACGGTCGCCGAAGGCCTTCTCGACGCCCTTGGCGTCGATCACCTGGTCACCGAGGCGAGGGCCGGCGGGGATGGTGATCTCGAGGGCGTCGCCGCGCCGCTCGGCCTGCTCGGCCTCGGCGACGAGGTCGTTGTAGGCGTTGATGCGCGCCTTGCCCTTGGACTGGCGGGCACGCGGCGAGAGGCGGATCCACTCGAGCTCGTGCTGGAGGGTCTCCTGGCGGCTCTTGTCGACCCGCTCCTCGCGCGCCAGGCGGTCCTGCTTCTGCTCCAGCCAGGAGGAGTAGTTCCCCTCCCAGGGGATCCCCGCCCCGCGGTCGAGCTCGAGGATCCAGCCGGCGACGTTGTCGAGGAAGTAGCGGTCGTGCGTCACCGCGACGACGGTGCCGGGGTAGTCCTGGAGCGTCCGCTCCAGCCAGGCGACCGACTCGGCGTCGAGGTGGTTGGTGGGCTCGTCGAGGAGCAGCAGGTCGGGCTTGGCGAGCAGCAGTCGGCAGAGCGCCACCCTCCGCCGCTCGCCGCCAGAGAGCGTCGTGACGTCGGCGTCGGGGGGCGGGAGGCGGAGCGCGTCCATCGCGATCTCGAGCGTGCGGTCGAGGTCCCAGGCGCCGGCTGCCTCGATCTTGTTCTGCAGGTCGGACTGCTCCTCGAGGAGCTTGTCGAAGTCGGCGTCCGGCTCCCCCATCGCCGTGCAGACGGCGTTGAAGCGTTCGAGGAGGGCACGCACCTCGGCGACGCCGTCGGTCACGTTGCCGACGACGTCCTTGTCGGGGTCGAGCTGCGGCTCCTGGGGGAGATAGCCGACGGTGAAGCCGGGCGTGAGGCGGGCCTCACCGGTGTAGCCGTCGTCCTCGCCGGCCATGATCCGCAGCAACGAGGACTTCCCCGAGCCGTTCGACCCGATGACGCCGATCTTGGCGCCCGGGTAGAAGGAGAGGTTGATCCCCTTCAGCACTTCACGGTCGGGCGGGTAGAAGCGGCGCAGGTCGCGCATCGAGTAGATGAACTGGGCAGGCATGCCTCCAGTGTGCCGCGGGCGGGCGGTGGGGCGCGCCGCAGCGCTTTCGGGCGGGCCATCGGCGGGGCGAAAGCCCACGTCGCCCACGTGATATCAGCTAATCCTGTGACAGAATCCCACCCTCTACCCGCGATGCGGCGCAACTCCATTAGAGCGCTGCCAAGGAAATGCGATGGCTCTATTAGGGGCTGGTTGAACGCAGTAATCGAACGGTAAAGAAGGATTACGGTCGCAATTGCGCTTCCGTAGCCGCGCATCATGCGCGGAGAAACCCAACCTTTGGTCGAAATAACTGGCTGGAGGGTCCTTCAACACCGAGAAATCGAGGTGGTTGCCGATGCGCGCCCGTCACGTCCGACCCGGAGCCCGACCAGTGTCGCGCTCGACCCATCGCGGGGGCCTGCGGCTCCTCCTCGGAGGGCTCGCCCTCACCTCGATCGGTGGCGCCGCAGCCCTCGCCGGCGCCGGCGCCGCCGTCGCCGCGACGGCGAACACCTGGTCCGCGACGGGCAACCTCGTCACCGGCGTCTCGCAGGCCACGGCGAGCGTCCTCAACAACGGACAGGTCCTCCTCGTCGGCGGGAAGAGCGCGAGCAGCGCGGCCGTCGACAGCGCGCAGCTCTACAGCCCCTCGAGCGGCAGCAACGGCACCTGGGCGGCGACCACCGGCGCGCCCTCGACGGCGCGAGCCGACGCCTCGAGCATCACCCTGAACAACGGCAAGGTGCTGGTCGTCGGTGGGGTCGACGCCACGGGCGCCGCGGTGACCACCGCGGAGACCTACGACCCGAGCTCGGGGACCTTCACCACCACCGGCAGCGGCGCCCCGCCGATGTTCAACACCACCGCGGTGCTCCTTCCCGGTGGCAACGTCCTCGTCGTCGGCGGTGACACCGGCTCGCTCACCGCGGCCACGCCGACGAACGCCGTCTACCTCTACCTCGCGGCCAGCAACACCTGGACCACCGAGGACACGATGGGGTCGGCGCGGGCGAGCGCGGTGGTGACGGTGCTCCCGACGGGCAACGTCCTCGCCGCCGGCGGCACCGGGACCGGCGGCGTGATCCTCGGCACCGCCGAGGTCTTCAATCCGGGCGCGAACACCTGGACCCCGACGCCCGCGATGCCGACTGCGGTGAGTGACGCGCAGGTGGGCGTGATCTCGAGCGGCAAGGCCCTCGTCGCCGGTGGCGTCACCACCGGGGGCGCGGCGACAAGCGCTGCCGAGCTCTACGACCCGAACGCGGGGAGCTGGACCTCGGCTGCCTCGATGAACGCCGCCCGCGACGGCGCCGCCTCGGCCGTCCTCCCGAACGGCCAGATGTTCATCGCCGGCGGCATCAACTCGAGCGGCACGCAGGCGAGCTCGGAGATGTACACCCCCAACGCGACGACCGGTACCTGGACGGCCACCACCTCGTCGCTCGCCACGGCGCGCCACGCTGCGGCGGGGGCGCTCCTCCCGGGCGGCGTCTTCCTCGTCGCCGGTGGCCTCGACGGATCGGGGAACCCCATCTCGAACGCGGAGGACTACTTCGCCGGCCAGGCGCCCGCTTTCACCTCGGCGGCGACCGCCACCGCGACCACGGGGACGGCGTTCACCTTCACCGTGCAGACGACGGGCACGCCCACCCCGACGGTGAGCGAGAGCGGCAACCTCCCGGCGGGGCTTTCCTTCACGGTCGGCACCAACGGGACGGCGACGATCACCGGCACGGCGCAGAGCGCGGCGGGGACCTACCCGGTCACGCTCAGCGCGACCAACACCGTCTCGACGGTGCAGCAGAGCTTCTCGCTCGTCGTCGCGCAGCCAGCCGCGCCGGGGTACCTCGCGGTCGAGAAGAACGGCACGGTCTTCGCCTACGGCCAGGCCGTCGCGAGCACCACCACGGTGAGCGTGAACCCGAAGATCCGTCCGGTCGTCGCTGTCGGCCGTAGCCCGGGCACGACCGGCTACTACCTCGTGACGGCGCTCGGGAACGTCTACAACGAGGACGGTGCGCCCTTCTACGGCTCCAAGGCCGCCAGCAAGCTCGCCTCGCCGATCGGCGCCTTCGCGGCGACGCCCGACGGGAAGGGCTACTGGCTCGTCGGCCGGAACGGCACCGTCTACCCCTTCGGTGACGCCGTCTCGTACTCCTCGCTCGCGGTCGTCGCGAAGACCCGCCCGGTCGTCGCCATCGCCCCAACCGCCGACGGCAAGGGCTACTACCTCGTCACCAAGCTCGGGAACGTCTACAACTACGGCGACGCAGCGTTCTACGGCTCCAAAGCAAGGGGGACGCTCCCGGCGCCGATCGTCGGCTTCGGGCTGAGTGGCGACGGCAAGGGCTATGACCTCGTGAGCGCGAACGGCAACGTCTGGAACCTCGGCGACGCGCCCTTCTACGGCTCCAAGGCAAGCGTCAGGCGTCTCCCCTCCAAGGTGTCGGCCTTCGCCACGAGCCTCGACGGCAAGGGCTACTACCTCGTCACCCTGGGTGGGAACATCTACAACTACGGCGACGCCGTCTGGTTCGGCTCGCCGGTCGCCCACAAGCTGGTCCAGCCGATCGCGAGCTTCGTGATCCCCGACTGACCAGGCCTTCCCCACGGGACCGCCGCCGGCGGTGCGCACTCGGGCGCGCCGCCGGCGGCGTGTCGCGTCCGGACCCCTCAGCCCGCCTTGTCCTCGATCTCGAAGGCATGGTCGAGGGCGTGCCACGCGATGCGGCGGAGGGCATAGCGCGCCGGCCAGCCCCGCTCGAGGACCGCTCGCCCACGGGGGCGTCCGAGGAGGTCGAGCATCGCCTGACGGCGCTGCTCCGCGTCGAGGTCGCGGCCGAGGCCCAGCTTGCGGCCGTAGGCGACCTCGGCGGCGAGGACGTGGGCGACGATCGCGTCACGGTCGCGGCCACCACCCCGCGGCCCCTTGCGGAGCTTCGCCGGGGCGGCCGCGGCGGCCGTCCCGAGCGCCGCCCAGCAAGCCGCGAGGCAGCCGCACTGGCGGGTGAGCGCCGCGCGCGCCGCGGCTCGCGCCTCGGCGGCGGCGGGGCGGCTGGGGGCACCGAAATCGGTGGTCGCGTCGCCGACCAGGTGCTCGACGACGGTAAGGCCGCCGCGCGGCACGGCGGTGACGCCGGCGACCCGCAGCACGGCGGCGTAGCGACCCCGGTAGTCCTCGAGCGCGCCGAGGGCCCCTTCCTCGTCGCGCCCCGAGCGGCTCCAGCCCGGCCAGTCGAGCGCGGAGGCGAAGGTCCTGCGCTTGCCCACCTCGACGACGACCTCCACCGCCACGGGGGCAGTACAGCACGGCAGGCCCGGCTGTGCTTCGATCCGGGGATGGCCTCCCCCGAGCAGCGCGCCCCGATCCGCGGCGCCGAGATCGCGTTCCACGTCTCGGGGACCGGCCCGGACTTCATCTTCGGCCACGGCCTCACCGGCTCGCGGGCGAACGACGACGAGATGTCGCCGATCGACTGGCGCGAGGTCCCGGCGCGCCTCGTCCGCTACGACGCCCGCGGCCACGGCCGCTCCTCCTCGGGGCACACCGCCACGAGCTACAGCTGGGAGCAGCTCGCCCACGACCAGCTCGCGCTCGCGGACCACTGCGGGATCGGCCGCTACGTGGCGGGCGGGGCCTCGATGGGCTGCGGCACCGCCTTGCACGCCGCGGTGATCGCCCCGGAGCGCATCCGCGGCCTCGTGCTCGTCATCCCCCCGACGGCGTGGGAGAGCCGCGCCGAAAGGGCGGCGCTGTGGGCCGAGACCGGTGCGGCAGTCGAGGAGCACGGCGTCGAAGCGCTGGTGCGCCTACGCGCGCTGCAGCCCCTCCCCGACCCCTACGCCGACGACCCGACGCGACGCGCGCGCACGCTCGCGGCGACGCGCGCCTGGGAGGCGCGCCGCCTCGCAGAGGTGCTGCGCGGCGCGGCGTTCGCCGACCTGCCGAGCCGCGAGGAGGTCGCGACGATCACCGCGCCGAGCCTCATCCTCGCCTGGAGCGGCGACCCCGCCCACCCGCTCACGACGGCCGAGGCGCTCGCCGGCCTCATCGGGCCGAGCGAGCTCTCGGTCGCCTCGAGCCCCGACGAGCTCGCCGGCTGGACCCAGCGCGTCGCCGCCTTCGTGGCCGCCCTCTTCTGAGGAGAGCCGCCAAAACATCGTTGGTAGCGTGACGGTGATGGGCCGCGCGGAACGCTCCAATCTCCGCGCCGCGCCCGGGCGCGGCCCACTGCTGCCGGCAGGGGACTCCGGCGAGGTGCCGATCGCCCCCCACGAGCCACCGGACTGGCGGACCGTCGAGCCCCTGCCGCGGCGGCGGCTCATCTTCTTCATCTGCGCGATCGCGCTGTTCATGGCGTCGGTCGACTCGACGATCGTCGCCACGGCGTTGCCGAGGATCGGCTCCGCGCTGCACTCCCGCCTCAACTGGCTCGGCTGGACGATCACCATCTACAGCCTCGGCCAGATCGTGATGCTCCCCCTCGCAGGGCGGATCAGCGACCAGTTCGGCCGCAAGCGCCTCTTCGTCGCCTGCGCAGTCGTCTTCACCGTCTCCTCGGTCGCCTGCGGCCTGGCGACGAGCATCTACGTGCTCATCCCCCTCCGCCTCGTGCAATCCCTCGGCGGCGGTGGCTTCCTCCCCTCGGCGAGCGGCATCGTCGCCGACCACTTCGGCCGCAACCGCGACCGGGCGCTCGGGATGTTCTCCTCGATCTTCCCGATCGGCGGTGTCGCCGGCCCGATCTTCGGCGGCATCATCACCCAGTACTGGGACTGGCGGGGGATCTTCTTCGTGAACCTCCCGATCGGGGCGGCGCTCATCGTGCTCATCGTGCGCTACGTCCCGCACAGCGCGAAGGGCAGCCCCGAGCCGCTCGACGTCCGCGGGATCGCCCTCCTCGCCTGCACGATCGTCACGGGGATGCTCTCGATCACCACCCTCGGCGGGGCCTCGGCCTCGCCGACGAGCCCCGGGGTCCTCGTGCCCGGGCTCGCGGCGATCGCCCTCGGGGCGCTGTTCATCCGCCACATCGGGCGGGTTCCGCACCCGATCATCCCCCTCCGTCTCATCAAGGGGAAGAACTTCGGGGCAATGAACGTCCTGAACGTCCTGTTCGGCGGGGCGGGCTTCGGCTTCGGGGTGCTGATCCCGCTGTACGCCGAGAACCGTTACGGGATCCGCTCGGCCTCGGCGGGGACCGTCCTCAGCGCGCAGGCGGTCGGGATGGTGCTCTTCGCCGCCCTCGCCTCCTACAACCTCCGCCGCACCGGCTACCGGCTACCGATGGTGCTCGGCTTCGGCGTCGCCTCGGTGAGCCTTGTCTTCTTGTCGATCGGCGCCCGCGGCCTCTCCGGCTACCTCTGGCTCAGCCTCTTCGCGATGACCTCCGGCATCGGCCTCGGCACGGTCGCGCCGGCGGCGAACAACGCCACCCTCGCCCTCGCCCCCAACCAGGTGGCCGCCATCTCGGGGCTGCGCGCCACCTTCCGCCAGACCGGCTCGATCCTCTGCGTCTCGACCGTGACGGCGATCCTCGCCCGCAGCAGCGACAAGGGCATCGCGCAGGCGCACATCTTCTGGGTGCTCGCGCTCTTCCTGTGCGCGACGATCGCCCTCACCTTCGCGATCCCCGATCAGCGCGAGAGCTGGTAGCGGGAGCTCCCCGTCCAGCTCAACGGACTCTCCGTGCACGGATCGTTGGCGCGAGCCAAGATTGGCCACCGAGCGGCGCCGACCTAGCAGGGTCGCGCCCGGACCTCCGAGGAGACAGGCAATGGCACAGCGCTACCAGGTGATCATCGTCGGCGGGGGGCCCGTGGGAATGGCGCTCGCCGTCGAGCTCGGCCAGCGCGGGCTCTCCGTCGCCGTCGTCGAGCGCGGTCGCGAGGTCGGTCGGTTGCCGAAGGGGCAAGGGCTCACCCACCGCTCGCTCGAGCACTTCTACTTCTGGAACTGCCTCGAGGAGATCCGCACCATCCGGCTCCTGCCGCCGGGCTACCCGATCGGCGGGATCAACGCCTACCCCAACCTCGTGAGCGACTGGTGGTACCCGAGCGGCGAGGCCCGCAACAAGCTCGGCCCCTACTACTTCCAGCGCAACGATCGCCTCCCCCAGTACCTCACCGAGGAGGTGCTGCGCGGCCGCGTCGAGCAGCTCGACAACGTCACCGTCCTGTTCGAGCGCACGGCCAAGGGCATCTCCCAGGACGCCGAGGGCGTGCAGGTGCAGATGACCTCCTCGGTCTGGCCCTACGAGGACGAGACCCTCGAGGGCGAGTACCTCGTCGGCTGCGACGGGACGGGCTCGATCGTGCTGCGCGAGCTCGGCATCGAGCGCCGCGGCGTCGACTTCGAGACCCGCATGGCGCTCGCGGTGATCCATTCCCCCGAGTTCCACGAGGGGACCAAGCGCTTCGGTGAACGGACGACCTTCCACGTGATCAACCCGGAGATGCACGGCGCCTGGCAGTTCTGGGGGCGGGTGGAGGCCGAGAACACCTTCTTCTTCCACGGCCCAGTGAAGGCCGACGCCACCTCCGACGACAAGGACTACGTCCTCAAGGTGATGCAGGAGGCCGCCGGCTTCGAGTTCGACGCGGAGTTCCAGCACCTCGGCTTTTGGAACCTGCGGATCTCCGTCGCCGACAGGTACCGCGACCGACGGGTCTTCATCGCCGGCGACGCCGCGCACGCCCACCCCCCCTACGGCGGCCAAGGGCTGAACAACGGCCTCGAGGACGTCACCAACCTCGGCTGGAAGCTCGCCGCGGTCCTCGACGGCTGGGGCGCGGACGGCCTCCTCGACTCCTACGACGCCGAGCGCCAGGCGGTCTTCACCGAGATCGGCCGGGACATGATCGCCCAGGGGATCATCGACGAGGACGAGTGGCTGAAGCTGCACAACGCCGAGCGCGACCTCGCCGACTTCGAGGCGGCCTGGAAGGAGCGCAGCTCGGAGTCTGCGGCCCCCCAGGACTTCGTGCAGAACTACGACGGCTCCCCCGTCGTCGAGGGCACCCCCGGCGCGACGCCCGGCATCCACGCCTCGCACTCGCTGCTCGCGCGAGCGGGCTTCCACCTCGCGCCGCAGCCCCTCAGCTCGGGCGAGAACGTCTTTGAGGCGCTCGGGACCGGCTTCACCCTCCTCGCCTTCGGCGTCGAGGAGGCGGCCACCAAGGGGATCGAGGAAGCGGCAGCGGCCCACAAGGTGCCGCTCACCGTCGTGCGCGACTCCTATGACGGCGGGCGCGAGGAGTACGGCAGGCACCTCGTCCTCGTGCGCCCCGACCAGTTCGTCTCCTGGGTCGGCGACGAGCCGCCCGCCGACGCCGAGGCCCTCGTGCGCAAGGTCGCCGTCGGCGGCTGAGCGATACGGGGCTCAGGTGAGCTCGCCGGCTCCCCAGAAGCCGGGTAGCGGCTCGGCTCCCTGGCCGCCCTTCGCGTAGCGAGCCAGCCGCTCGCGCGCGGCCGGGTCGAGCAGGTCGACGAGGTCGAAGACGACCGACGGCCCGGCGCTGCGCAGCGCGGCGTCCCCCGGTCCGGGGCGCTTCGGCAGTTCGGTGGTGAGGAGGACGAGCGGCGCCTCGCTGCGGCCGCGCACCGCCGCCGCCCGACCGAGGGCGCGCCAGACCGCGTCGTTGCGGGCCAGGCCGCCACGGTGGCTCACGAACGCGCCGACGACGTCGAAGAGGAACTCCTCGCCTGCCGCGTCGCGCGCCGCGAAGGAGATCCGCACCCCGCTCTTCGCCACGAGGTGGTCTGTCGCGGTGACGGTGAAACCCGCACCGTCGAGGACCGCGGCGGCGAGCTGCTCGGCCGAGCGCCCCTCGCGGCGTGCCTCGGCCGCGAGCCCGTCCGCACTCCCGCCTGCTGCGGCGAGGGCCGCGACGCGCCTCCGGGCGGTCTCGACGTAGGAGGCGTCGGTGTCGTAGCCCACGTAGCGGCGGCGGAGGCGGGCCGCGGCGACGAGGGTCGACCCGGCGCCCATGAAGGGGTCGAGGACGAGGTCGCCCGCGAAGGTGTAGAGGCGGATCAGCTGCTCGGGCAGCTCGACGGGGAAGGGTGCGGGATGGCCGACGCGCCGCGCCGACTCAGGGGGGATGCTCCACAGGTCGAGGGTGAGGGCCATGAAGTCCTCGGCCATCAGCGTGCTCTCCGAGGGGAGGCCCTGCTCGCGGCGCCGCTTGCCGCCGAGCGCCCGATCGAAGCGGCCCTTGCTCGCGACCACGACCCGTTCGGTGATGTCGCGGAGCACCGGGTTGCTGGCGCTGCGGAACGACCCCCACGCGCAGTTGCCGCTCGCCCCCTCGCCCTTCTGCCAGATGAGCTCGCCGCGCAGGAGGAGGCCGAGGTCGTCCTGCAGGATGCGGATCACGTCCGCCGAGAGGCTGCGGTAGGGCTTGCGCCCGAGATTGGCGACGTTGACGGCGATCCGCCCCCCGGGCTCGAGGACACGGGCGCACTCGGTGAAGACCGCGCCGAGGAGCGCGAGGTACTCGAGATAGGAGGCGGGGACCCCCTCGCGCTCCACCTCCTCCTCGTAGGTCTTGCCGGCGAAGTAGGGCGGTGAGGTGACGACGAGGGCGACGGAGTTGTCGGCGACCTCGGCCATCGTCCGCGCGTCGGCGCAGAGGAAGGGCTCGGCGACGGGGAGCGGCGGCGCGACCTGCTCGTCGGAGGAGAGCAGCGGTGGCCGGAAGCGGTCATAGAAGGCCGCGGCGTCGTGGTTCTCGCGCCGGCTCACCCCGAAATTCGATGTTGCGGTACGTCGACGCGCCGACATGGGCCCTCCGCCCGCGCAATCTACCGGCGCCCCCGCCGTAAAGGAGGGATGGGGGGCGGCACGTGCCGCCGCGACCTATCGTCCGAGGTGATGGAGTACCGGGACTTCGGGAAGACGGGGCTGCAGGTGAGCCTCTGCGGCCTCGGCTCGGGGGGCGCGAGCCGCCTCGGCCTCGCCTACGGCTCGACCGAGGAGCAGGCGATCGCCGTCATCCACCGCGCGCTCGAGCTCGGCATCAACTACTTCGACACCGCCGAGAACTACGCGAACGAGGCGGTCGTCGGGCGCGGCCTCGCGGGCCACCGCGACGAGGTCGTCCTCTCGACCAAGGTCGGGCCGCGCACCGCTGACGACGTGCTCCTCACCGCGAAGGAGCTACGTGCCGCCGTCGAGCTCGCGCTCGAGAAGCTCGGCACCGACCGCGTCGACGTCTTCCACCTGCACCGCCTGCGCGCCTCGGACTTCGACTACTTCACCGCCGAGCTCGCACCCGAGCTCGAGTGCCTGCGCGACGCGGGCAAGCTCCGCTTCACGGGGGTCTCGGAGAGCACGGGCGACGACCCCGAGCACCTGATGCTGCAGCGCGCCGTCGCCGAGGACCTCTTCGACGTGGTGATGGTGGGCTTCACCTTCTTCAACCAGTCGGCGCGCGACAAGGTCTTCCCGGCGGCGATCGCGCACGGCACCGCCGTAGAGATCATGGCCTCGGCGCGCACCCAGTTCTCCCAGGCCGAGCTGCTCGCGAAGGAGATCACCGAGCGCATCGCCTCGGGCGAGGTCGATGCCGACGGGATCGACCTCGCCGCGCCGCTCGACTTCCTGATCGGCCCGGGCAGGGCCACCTCGGTCGCCGAGGCCTCCTACCGCTTCGCCGCGCACGAGCCGGGCGTGCACACCGTGCTCGTCGGGACCGGGAAGATCGACCACCTCGAGGAGAACGTCGTCTCGCTGAACGCGGGGCCCCTCCCCGGCGACGTCACCGAGGTGCTCGTCGAGGCCTTCGGCCACCTCGCCTCTGCCGTCTTCGTGCCCGGCCGACCGGTCGCGAAGTGGGCCTGAGCCCGTCCGCCATCCGAACAGCTCTCCGCAGCACCTCACAGAGGGGGAACCGATGACCACCACCGAGACCGAGACCGCGATCACCACCGACCCCGAGGCGGCGACCTTCACCCTCGCGGGCACCCCGGTGCTCTCCGCCGGCCGCTACGACGAGGTGCTCGCCGCCGCAAACGGCTTCGGCGCGCGGGTGAAGGTCTACTTCGAAGGGGGCGAGAACGCGACCCACACCCATCTCGCGGAGGAGCACCTCTTCTTCGTCCTCGCCGGGCAGGCGACCTTCCACCTCGGCCGCGAGGGCGAGGAGGAGCGGGTCGTGGACGTCCACGAGGGGGTGCTCATTCCGCACGGCGCCTACTACCGCTTCCAGAGCTCGGGCGAGGAGAACCTCGTGATGCTGCGCGTCGGCGCCTCGAGCGGGGACGACCGCGGGCGCGTCGGCGCGGACGGCAAGCCCCTGCCGGGCCACAGCGCGGCGAACAACCACGTCGAGGGCGTCCCCTTCCCCGGCGCCTTCTTCAAGGCTCCCTGAAGCCCGCGTCGCTGGCCGGCGGGTCAGCCCGCGGCGACGCGCGGCGTGACCTCGTAGGCGCACTGCCGGGCCCCGGCGACGAGGTGGGCGACGCGCCGCACCTCCGCCTCGGGGAGGGCGGCCTGGATGAACTCGAGCTCGCTCACGCAGGCGTGCCCGTAGCGCTGGGCGACCGCCCAGATCGCACAGTTCCGCTCGACGATCAGGTAGCCCCCGGCGATCTCCTCCACGCCGGCGAGGTAGCCGTCGGCGTCGAGGATGCGCGCCAGCTCGGCGACGCGCGCGCCGAGGCCGTCGAGGGGCTCGAGGTGCGCCCGCGCGCCCGCGATCCGGTGCTCGCGGCGCCGCTCGAAGAGCGAGGCGAGGAGGGTGGGGTCGGCGTCGTCGAGGTAGCCGAGGAGCTCGTTGGTGAGCTCGCCGTAGGCCTTCGGGAAGAGGTGGTCGGCCTCGGGGGTGACGCTGTAGCGGAGCGTCCTGCGCCCCCGCCGCGGGCTCGGCGGATCCTCCTCGACCGCCTCCACGAGGCCTTCCTCGCTCAGCACGTTGAGGTGCTGGCGGACGCCGCTGTGCGTCATCTGCAGCTGCTCGGCGAGCTCTTCGACGCCCGCCTCGCCGCGGCGGCGGAGCGCGTAGAGGACGGCCCGGCGCCCCGGGGGGAGGGTCACGCGGCCAGCCGGGGAGAGGGTCACCGGGACGCCCCGTCGGGGAGCAGCAGGTGGCTGTCCCCGAACTCGTGCCAGCGGTAGCCGGCGGCGATCGCGTGACGGTAGGCGGCCCCGAGGGCGGGGCGGGAGAGCACCGACTCGAGCAGCAGCAGGTGCGTCGAGGCGGGCTCGTGCCAGCCGGTGAGGAGGCCGTCCAGGGAGGCGACGGGGTGCTCGGCGGTGACGAGCGCCTCCGAGAAGCCCTCGCCGGGGTGAACGACGGCGCGCTCGTCGGTGACGCTCGCGAGCGCCCGCACGACGGTCGTCCCGACCGCAAGCACCCGTGCGCCGCGCCGGCGGGCACTGTTCAACGCCGAGGCCGCGCTCGCGGAGACCCGGAAGTACTCGGGGTAGGGGCGCTCGGCGCCCTCGAGCGAGGAGACCCCGGTGTGCAGGAGGATCGGCACGACCCCGATGCCTCGGGCGACGAGGTCGGTGACAAGCTCGTGGCTGAAGGGCCGGCCGGCGCTCGGCATCTCGGCGCTGCCGGACTCGCGGCCGAAGATCGTCTGGTAGGCCGCGAGGGGGAAGGGGCCGGGGGCGTGGCGGTAGCTGATCGGGTGCCCGTGCGCGGCCGCGTAGCGCGCCCACTCCCCCGCGCCCGGGACCGCGGCCAGCCACAGCCGCCGCGAGTCGCCGAAGGGCGTGAGGAGCGAGACCGAGGCGCCGCCGGCGAGGGCGACGGTGAGCGGCGCGTCGAGGGTCAGCGGACGGGTGCTCGGGCCGTCGGGGAGGCGGGGCTCGACGAGGTGGAGGCCGCCCGGGAGGATGCCTGAGTGGTGGAGGACCAGCGCGCGACCGTCGGGGAGGTGCGCGGCGAAGGCGGCGTTCACCGTCGCCGAGGTGTTGACGACGACGACGTCGCCGGGGGCGAGGAACGCGCCAAGGTCGCCGAAGGAGGCGTCGAGCGGCTCGTCCTCGCCGCGGCTCACGAGCAGGCGGACGGCGTCGCGCCTGCGCCCCCGCAGCTCGGGCGGCTCGTGCGCCTCGTTCTCGGGGGGGAGTGTGAAGGAGAACGGCACCTCGACGAGGGCGGTGGTCATCGCGTCGCCTCCCTTTGCTCCTCGAGGAGCGTGCTCGCGAGATAGCGGCCGCTCGGTTGGCCACCTTCGATGAGCGCCAGCAACGCCGGGACCACCGACGCCGCCTCCGGCCGGTCCGAGATGTCCTCGCCGGGGAAGGCCGCGGCGTGCATCTCGGTGCGCATGTCCCCCGGGTCGACGACGAGCACCCGCAGCGCCGGTTCCTCGAGCGCGAGCACCGCGCTCGCGTGCTCGAGGGCCGCCTTCGAGGAGCCGTAGCCGCCCCAGCCGGCGTAGGGCTCCGCGCCGGCGTCAGAGGTGATGTTCAGCACCGTGGCGCCCTCGGCGAGGTCCCCCCGCAGCGCGGCGACGAGCGCGAGCGGGGCGACGGTGTTCACGTTGTAGATCTCGAGGAGGTGCCCGGCGCCGAGCTCCAAAAGTTCCCGCAGCGGGGTCGGGCCGAGGGTGCTCGCGTTGTTGACGACGAGCGAGACCCGGCCGAGGCGGCGCGCCGCAGCGACCAGTTCCTCACGATGGTGGGGGTTCGCGACATCGCCCGGCACCGCGAGCACCTCGCTCCCACCGCCGAGCGCCTTCGTCGCCGCCTCCAGCCGCTCGCCTCTCCGGGCGTCGATGACGAGCGCCCACCCCTCCTCGTGGAGGCGGCGGGCGAGCTCGAGGCCGAGCCCCTGAGAGGCACCCGTCACCACTGCGATGCGCACTGTCCGCCACGGGCTCAGTGACCGGCGATGCCGTGCGGCTCGTAGGGCTCCTCGAGCTGCGCGACCTCCTCCTCGGAGAGCGTGAGCCCGACCGCGCCGAGCGCCTCTTCGAGCTGGGAGAGCTTGGTGACGCCGATGATCGGCGCCGCCACGACCGGCTTGGAGAGGATCCACGCGAGTGCCACCTGGGCCCGGCTGACCTCGCGCTTGGCGGCGATCTCGGCGACCCGCTCGACGATCGTGCGGTCGTCCTCCGAGTACAGGCGCCTGCCGAAGTCGTCGGTCTCGCTGCGCGCCGTGGCGGCGTCCCAGTCACGGGTGAGGCGCCCCCGTGCGAGCGGGCTCCAGGGGATCGAGGCGACTCCCTCGGCGAGGCAGAGCGGGAGCATCTCGCGCTCCTCCTCGCGGTAGAGGAGGTTGTAGTGGTCCTGCATCGTGACGAAGCGAGCCAAGCCGTGCCGCTCGGAGGCGTGCAGCATCTTCGCGAACTGCCAGGCGTACATCGACGAGGCGCCGATGTAGCGCGCCTTCCCGGCCTTCACGACGGCGTCGAGGGCCTCGAGGGTCTCCTCGACGGGCGTCGTCGGGTCAAAGCGGTGGATCTGGTAGAGGTCGACGTAGTCGGTGCCGAGGCGACGGAGGCTGTGGTCGATCTCGGAGAGGATCGCCTTTCTCGAGAGGCCCGCGCCGTTCGGCCCCTCGTGCATGCGGCCGTGCACCTTGGTGGCGAGGACGACCTCATCGCGGTCGGCGAACTCGCGCAGCGCCCTGCCGACGATCTCCTCGCTGCTGCCTGCTGAATAGACGTTGGCGGTGTCGAAGAAGTTCACGCCACCCTCGATCGCGGCGCGGATGATCACGCGGGAGTCGGCCTCCGAGAGGCTCCACGGGTGGCCGCCCCGGTCGGGCTCGCCGAAGCTCATGCAACCGAGGCAGATCTTCGAGACGTCGAGCCCCGTCGCACCGAGCTTGCGGTATTCCATGTCGCCTCCTGGGTCGGCCCCCTCGCCACCCTAGGTCGCGCCCCGGCCTCAGTCGGCGGGCGGGCCCCGTCGCTCGGAGCGCGCTGCCGGACTATTTGACACAGTAAGATCTGTGGCAAAATACGGGAGGTCGGTGATGACGGACTCGCGCGCTCCTTGACTTTGTACGTGGAACGTAATTACGTTTACGTATGCCACGCAAGCAGCGCATCCGTGAGGCGGGCCTTCGTCGCGAGAACGACCCGCCGCTCCTCGTCCTCATGAGTCTCGCCGCAGGGCCGAAGCACGGACGGGCGCTGATGGAGGACATCGCCGAGTTCGGGGGCGTCCGCCTCGGCCCGGGCACCCTCTACGGCGCGATCACCCGCCTCGAGGCGGAGGCCCTGATCGAGGCGCTCCCCGTCGAGGGCAATCGCCGCCCCTACCGGCTCACCGAGCGCGGCGCCGAGTCGCTCGCCGCGATGGTGAACGACCTCCAACGCTTCGCCGAAGTCGGCCGCAGGCGCCTCATCGCCCTCCACCCGGCGGCCGGTCTCCACTGATGGCCCGCCCGGGGCGCTGGTACCCCAAGCGCTGGAGGGAACGCTGCGGCGACGAGCTCGAGGAGGAGGAGGGGCTGCTGCACCTGCGCGACCGCCTCGACGTCCGACGCGCCGCGCTGGCCGAGCGCCACCGCGCGAGCGGCCCCCGCCAGCGCCTCGGGGTGGCCGCGGCGCTCAACGGTCGGCCACTGAGGGGCCGTAATTCCCGGCGGGACCCCTCCGCGCGCCGTCCCGGCGGACGGCGGAGAGCACCGCGAACGAGGAGCGGGGATGGCAATATCGGTGACCACGGTGACCGACGACGATCGGCTCGCGAGCCTCACCCTCGCGTACCAGCTCATTCACGACCTCCAGGCCGGCGTGCCCGGCGCGAGCGAAGAGCTCGCGCTGCTCGCTGAGCGCGCCCGCCGCCGCGGCTGGGGCGAGGTCGCCCGCAGCTGCCTGTTCGGCGAGGCCGTGCGCGCCTGGATCGTCGGCGACGGCCGCAGTCCCGAGGCGGTCGGCAAGCTGATCGCCGCGAGCGAGGAGTCCGCCGACGAGGTGATGCTCGCGCTCGGCCTCGCGATGCGCTCGGACCAGGGCTTCTCCGGCGACGACCTCACCACTTCGGCGTCGCGCGACGCCGACCTCGCGCACGCGATCGTGCTGCTCGAGCAGTCGAGCGGCCACCCCCTCGAACGGATCAGCGCGCACACCGCCTGCGCGATCGCGCTCGGCAACCGCTGGCTGTTCGAGCTCTCCCACGAGCAGTACGAGAAGGCGCTCGCCGTCGGCGCCGCCGAGCCGCCCGGCAGCCTCGACTTCCTCCTCGCGCCGATCCTGTTCAACCTCGCCGAGGAGGAGGTCTCGTGGTCGGGCGTCCTCCGCCAGCTCGACGACGCCCCCGGGGTGGCCGAGCGCTTCAAGGGCTGGGAGACGACCCTCGCCACGGCCGGCACCTACCCGATGGCCGACAGCTGGCGCCTCGAGCTCGACGCCCTCGGCCTGCTGCTCGGCGCGATCGCCGGCCACGACACCGCGGAGGAGGCCCGCGACGTGCTCGCCCGCGTCGGCACCCCGGACGAGGGCGAGCCGCGCGCCGTCGGCCTCTGCCGTCTCGCCATCGCCCTCAGCGACGCCGACGCCGGCCGCCCCGGCGCCGCGGGGGCGGCCGAGGCCGCCGTCAGCTGCCTCTCGCCGGAGATCCACCCCTTCCCCTACGACCTCGCCCTCTTCCTCGCGGCGACGATCGAGGCCCGCGGCGGCTCGGGGGCGGGACTGCGCTACGCGAGGCGGGCGGTCGAGGAGCAGTGGGCGCGCCGCCAGGCCTCCCTCGCGTCAATGCGCGCGCACATCGAAGCCGAACGCCACGCGAGCGAGCGAGAGCTCCTCACCCGCCACGCCCGCCTCGACGACCTCACCGGCATCGGCAATCGCCGTGCACTCGAGGAGTACGTCGGCCGCCTCGCGGAGCGCTCGAGCGCGACCGCTGCGCTCATCCTCTTCGACGTCGACGCCTTCAAGGCGATCAACGACAACTTCGGCCACCTCGCCGGCGACGCCGTGCTGGTGCGCATCGGCCGCGTCCTCGAGCGGGGCGTCCGACCGCTCGACCTCGCCGTCCGTCTCGGCGGCGACGAGTTCGTGGTCGTGCTCGCCGAGACCGACCTCCCGGCGGCGGCCACCCGCGCCGAGGCGCTGCTCGCGACGCTCGACGCGCAGCCGATGGCCGACCTCGGCGAGGGGCTCGTGCTGCGGGTGAGCGCGGGGGTCGCCGCCGGCCCGCCGGCGCGAATGATCGAGGTGCGCGCCGCCGCCGACGCCGCCCTCTACTGCGCGAAGGGCGCGGGCGGCCACCGCGTCGCGATCGGCGAGGGGCCGACCGGCCGACCCTGAGCGACGCGGTTGGCGGCTCGGTCACCGCCCGCGCATCGGTAGATTTCCGCTCCGGCGTGGCGCCCGTCGGGTGCCGCTCGGGCGGGGGGAAGCGATGACGATCGTCGACGGCCGATGGGTGCCCGAGCGCGACACCGGGGATGACCGGCATTACCCGAACCACCTCCACCTGGACGAGCTCGTGGACGAGGAGTTCGACCTCATCGTCGTCGGAGGTGGCGGCTCGGGCGCGGTCGCCGCTATCGAGGCTCACGACCTCGGCGCCTCCGTCGTCGTCCTCGAGAAGACCGAGTCCCCCGGCGGCAGCACGCAGGCCTCCGGAGGGACGATCCGCACCGTCACCGACCGCGCCGGGACGGCGAGCCACTTCTTCGCGCTCGCGCAGGGCGCGACCCCGCGCCCGGTGATCGACGCCTTCGTCGAGGGCCTCGCGGAGCTCCCCGACTGGCTCGCCGCGCACGGTGGCGAGCTCGAGATCCGCGACGAGGCCGAGCGCGCGCACGGCGACCCCCGCTACTTCCCGATCAGCCGCGGCGGCTCGTCGTTCCCGAACTTCCCCGACTCGGCCGCGCTCGCGCCGCGCGCGCTCCTCCGCCCGGTCGAGGCCGGGCGCAAGACGGGCCCGGCCCTGTGGGACCTGCTCGCCCACAACCTCGCCGAGCGCGAGGTCCCGCTCGTCCTCGGCGCGCGCGTCGTCCACCTGGTGCGCGACGGGGCGCGCGGCAGGGTGCACGGCGTCGAGGTCGCGGCCCCCGGCGGCAACGTCGTGCTGCGCGCCCGCAGGGGTGTCGTCCTCTGCAGCGGCGGCTTCGCCTACGACGACGAGACGATGACCCAGTACTACGGCCTCCCCCTCCCGACGGTGTGCCCGGTGGGGCGGGCGACCGGCGACGGCATCCGCCTCGCCCAGGAGGCCGGTGCCGACCTCTGGCACATGAACGCCGTCGCCGCCTCGGTCGGCTACCGCCTCCCGGACCTCGAGGCCGGCATCCAGGCCAAGATGCCGGCGCACGGCTTCGTGATGGTCGACCAGCACGCCCGCCGCTACGTGAACGAGACGGCGCTCGAGAACCACAGCGCGGTGCACGCCATGCTCGTCCAGGACACGACGACCGGCGAGTACCTGCGGGTGCCCTCGTACGTGATCCTCGACGAGACGACCCGCCTCGCCGGAAGGCTCGCCCATCTCCCGCACGGGGAGAACCGCCACTACCCCTGGAGCGCCGACAACTTGGCCGAGATCGGTCGCGGCTGGATCTCGCGCGCCGACGACCTCGACGGCCTCGCCGGCGCGCTCGGCCTCCCCGCCGAGCGCCTCGGCGCCGTCGTCGGGCGCTTCAACGCCGTCGCACGGGGCAAGGGAGTTGACGAGTTCGAGCGACCGGCCGACGAGATGGCCCCGATCGCGACACCGCCGTTCTACGGAGCCGCGGTCTACCCGATCATCGTGAACACCCAGGGCGGTCCGCGCCGCGACGCCGACGGGCGCATCGTCTCCGCCGACGGCAGCCCGGTGCCCGGCCTCTTCGGGGCGGGCGAGCTCGGCTCGATCTGGAACCGCCTCTACCCGGGGGCGGGCAACATCTGCGAGTGCATCATCTCCGGGCGCCTCGCCGCACGGGCTGCGCTCCGCTGACGGTCAGCCACGGGTCGACATCGGGTGACGCCTGGCGTGGCGAGGGCGAGCCGGGGCTCCGGATCGCCGACTAGGAGCGTGGGTCAGTAACCCGAAATCCCGCGTAACGATGCAGAATCTTGGGAAGGCATTCGTTTTACTAGGACCTGTGTTGGCTAGACAGCAGTTTGTGCATGAGTATGCAGCTGATCGCCATTACTGACCCACGCTCCTAGGACGGCTGCAAGGAGATCGCGAGGCTCCGAACGAAGAGGGAGGCGACGTACGTCGGCCAGATCCTTGCGCCGTGGCACAGGAACTCGACGACGGCGCCCTCGGCTGCGTCGAAAGTCCGCGTCCGACTCGAGTAGCGCCCTTTTCGCAGCCGCAGGCTGTGGCCCCCCGGTTCCACGGCGCTCTCGAAGGTGTCGTGATGGTGAGCGAGCCGATGCTCGTTCCGTCGAGCTCGACCTCGAACCGGCCGCGGCGGAGCTCGATCGCGTGGCCGGCGTCGCGCGCCACCCTGAGCGTCGCTGATGCCATCGTTCGCCCCGATCGGTGCGGGCAGAGTGCCGCACGCGCAAAGGTGAGGGCGCCGAGGTCGCGCCGTCGTGACGCCCTCCGAGTAATCGCGCGGCTGGCCATACTGGGGCGATGTACGCGGCCGTGAACGGCCTGCAGCTGTACTACGAGACGCTCGGCACCGGCCGCCCCGCTCGTGCTGCTGCACGGCGGGCTGATGACCATCGCCCTCAATTTCGGCCCGCTGCTCGGACCGCTCGCGGCGGGCCGGCAGGTGATCGCGGTCGAGCTGCAGGGCCACGGGCACACCGCCGACAGCGGGCGCGCGATGACGATCGACGCGCTGGCCGGCGACGTCCTCGGGCTGCTCGACCATCTCGGGGTCGCCGAGACCGACCTCTTCGGCTTCAGCCTCGGAGGGCTCGTCGCCTACGCGCTCGCCCTCGCGGCACCCAGCCGGGTCGGCAAGCTGATCGTCGCCTCCGCGGACGCGCACCGCCCTCCCGGCCGGGAGAGCGCGCCGCTCGACGCCGATCGCCTGCCGACGGCGGGGGACTTCCAGGCGATGCGCGACGCCTATCAGGCGGTCGCACCCGATCCCGCACACTTCGAGGAGCTCGTGGCCAGGACCAGGCCGATGGTGCAGGAGCTTCCGGGGTGGGGTGACGAGCTGGGATCACTGCGCATGCCCGTGCTCCTGCTCTTCGGCGACCGCGACTTCTCGCCGCTCGCCGACGTGGCGGAGCTGTTCGCGCTGCTGCCGACCGCACAGCTCGCGGTGCTCCCTGGGACCACCCACGTCGGCCTCACGCGCCGGGTCGAAGAGGTGCTCGCGCTGACCACGACGTTCCTCGACGCCCCCTGACGGAGCCGGGCGTCCCCGGCCGTCCCGTCGCGTACCCTCGGCGCTTCTCCGACCACGCGGCGGCGCTCGCGTCCCTAGACTGCACAGCACTCGACACGGAGGAGGTGGGCCTCGTGGACGGACTCGGCGGGCTCAGTCATTTCGGATTCCCCTCGGCGGACCTCGATCGGACGATCGCCTTCTACACCGAGGTGCTCGGCGCCAAGGTGCAGTGGCAGACCGAACGTCAGACCAAGATCTACGTCGGCGACATCGGCCTCGCGATCCCGCTCGGGGCGCCGCAGCCCCAGTACGACCTGCACTTCGCCTTCAAGGCCGATGCCGACAAGGTGGACGAGGTCTTCGCGCACATCGAGGGCTGCGGCGTCGAGGTCGACGGACCGCACGGCCATGCCGCCGAGCCGCTCAACATCTCGTGGTTCTTCCGGGACCCCGACGGCTACCGCCTCGAGATCGAGGCGCACTTCGCGAGCGTGGAGGCCGTGATCGCCCTGCTGGAGCGCGACTACGACAAGCGCAAGCCCGAGATGGGCCTCTACAAGGGCCCCGACGCGCTGCCCGAGCTCCGCGAGCAGCTCGCGCCCGTCGCCGGCTGAGCTCGCCGCCCAGAGGCGGCGCGGCTGGCGGCCGGTGAGCAGGTCGGACGGCTCCGGGTTGGGTGAACCTCTACCTGAGGTTGACCCTTTGCGACCTCGAACGGGCGTCACCACGTCCAGCGTCGGACGAGAGCAGCCGCCACCTCCTAGTCGCTGAGATGACCATCCACGCGCGCCGCGCCCTCCCGTTTGGGTGCCGTCCTCACGGCCCCCTTCGTGACGAGCGACGCCGTGCCAGGTCTGCCCGTCCGCGGCGGCCGGCCGAGGTCGAGGCGCGTCCTCGGGGGAGGCTCGGGCGTGAGCGGGAGCGGGAGCGTGCCCTCTCCGGTGGCCTCGGGCGGGCGCCCGGCAGCACGACCTGCAGGAGCAGCAGCACGAACACGGCGCCCTCGACGAAGGTCGCGAGCGCCAAAGCGCCGCAGAGGCCGTCGAGCCCGCCCAGCCAGCCGCCGAGGAATGCCGCCGTCGCCTCGAACGCGGTCGCCAGGCCGCCGATCTTCGGAGCCTCTCCGAGCCGGTTCTGTGCGCGCCGCGCCGCCATCAGGCGGTCCTTGATGATGTAGGGGATGCCAGCCAGCCGTTCCACGAAGTCCGCGTCGACCTCCGCTTCCTCGGCGGGTCGCTCCATGAATTCTCGAGGGCGCCACTCGTCCACAACTCGGGACCGTCGGGCGACTGCGGGCAGCCGGACGCCTGGGCGACTCACGAGCAGCAACGGCACGGGGCAGTGGCCGGCTGCGTCGGCGACGTCGACGGAGTCGAGCGCGGCGAGCAGGCCGGAGCCAAAGAGCGCCCCACCGAAGGCCACGTCCCCCGAGCCGCTCGGGTCGGCGATCCCGATCATCGTGAGCTGACGGACGTAGCGCCGCCCCGAGACGACCGGACTCAGGCAGGCAACGGCGGCGAGCCCCAGCCCGGCGGCCTGCTCCAGCGCCAAGAGGGCGCCTACCTGGACGCCGACGACCGCGACCCTGCCACGCCGAGGTCCCGCAGGGCCGCCACCCCCGCCTGCACCGCGTCACGCCACGGCGCGAGGTCGACAATTTCCTCGGCGTGCCCCGCGCTGTCGCCGGCGCCCGGGTAGTCGATCCGAAGCGCCGGGCAACCGCGGCGCGCGAGCGCCTCGGCGATCGATCGCACCGCCCGGTGGCTTGAGCAGTACTCGTAGCCAACGGAAGGCAGGAGCAGCACTCCGAGACCGAGCGCGCTCCCGAGCGGTGGACTCAGCCAGCCGGCGAGCGGAGGAGACCGGTCCTCGGCACGGTCGTCGAGCGGCAGCCACATCGCCTCCGCGACCATCTGCCGGAGGTTACGGCGCGACCTGGCCGGTCAACGCGCGGCGCGCGGCCGGCGGCGCGGCCCGCGCCCGCGACAGCGAGCCCCTCGGTGATGGTCATCACCGAGCCCCTCGGTGATGGTCATCACATCGGGCGCCGTCGTCGGGGAGGATGGGGGATGCGCCGGCGCGAGGTGGTGAACGAGCGGCAGCGCGTGCCGACGCCGCTCATCCCCCGACGCCTTCCCTCCGGGCGCGGGGCGATGGAGCAGCCGAACGCCACCGGCGACGGCGAAGCCGCGCTCACCCCGGTGTTCTGGCTGGCCGTCGCCCTCACCGGCGTCGCCGCGGGCCTCGTCGCCGCCGGGCTGATGTGGCTCTTGTTCACGACCCAGCACCTCGCCTTCCACTACCACTCCGGCGATCTGCAAAGCGCCGCCCAGCGCGCCTCCGGGCAGCGGCGGATGGCCTCGCTGCTGCTCGCCGGCGCCTTCGGCGGCGTCGCCTGGTACCTGCTGCGACGGCACACCCCCGGCGAGCGCTCCGAGATCGACGACGCGCTGTGGAGCGGGGACGCGACCTTGTCGGCGCGGCGCAGCGTCGGGACCTCGGTGATCTCCGAGATCGTGATCGGCATGGGCGCCTCGATCGGGCGCGAGGCGGCGCCGAAGCTGCTGGGCGGCTACGCGGGGAGCGCGCTCGCGCACCTCGTGCACCTCAGTCCCGCACAACGACGGCTGCTCGTCGCCTGCGGCGCGGGGGCGGGCTTCGCCGCGGTCTACAACGTCCCCGTCGGCGGGGCGCTGTTCACCGCCGAGGTGCTGCTCGGGAGCATGGCGCTGCCGGCGGTGCTCCCCGCCCTCGCCTGCTCGGCAATCGCCACCGCCGTCGCCTGGCTCTACCTCCCCAATCAGGCGACCTACGTCGGGATCCCCAATTTCCACCTCTCCGCGACCCTGATGGTCTGGTCGCTCGTGGCGGCGCCCGTCATCGGGCTCTTCGCCGCGGCCTTCATCCGCCTCATCGGCTGGGTCTCGCACCACAGCGCGAAGGGGCGGTGGGTGCTCGTCGCCCCACTCGTCGCCTTCGGCCTGCTCGGGCTGATCGGCCTCCGCTACCCGCAGCTCTTCGGGAACGGCAAGGACATGGCGCACTCGGTCTTCCTCGGCCAGGGCACCCTCACCCTGTTGCTGGCACTCTTCGCGCTGAAGCCGCTCGTCACCGCGCTCTGTCTCGGGAGCGGCGCCTCGGGGGGCCTGTTCACCCCGGCGCTGTCGACCGGCGCGCTGCTCGCCGGCTTCCTCGGCCTCGCCTGGAGCCACCTCTGGCCGGGGGCGCCGCTCGGCGCCTTCGCGATGATCGGCGCGGCGGCGATGATCGGCGCCGCGATGCAGGCGCCCCTCGCCGGCCTGGTCCTCATCGCCGAGCTCACCCACTCTGGCTTCCCGCTCGTCGTGCCGATGGTCGCCTGCACGGTGATCGCCACCGCCGTCACCCGCCACGTCGACGGCTACTCGATCTACAGCGCGCGCCTCCCGGCGCGCCGCCCCGAGGAGCCGTTGCGGGAGGCGACGAACTGAGCGGGGCGCCGCCTCGCGGATTGGCGGCGGCCGTCCCGAGCGGCTTGTGTGTAGCCCGGAGATGCGGCCAGGCGAGCGGGCGAGCGACGCGACGGGGGGCCGGTCGTGAGCACCGTCGAGCTTGTCGACCGCGCCAGGCGTCGTCAGGAGGCGCTGCTCCTCACGATCTGCTGCAGCGCGCTGTTCATGACGACCCTCGACGGGACGATCCTGAACGTCGCCCTCCCGTCGATCCAGCGTCACCTCGGTGCCTCCACCTCCGGTCTGCAGTGGACGGTCGTCGGCTACACGCTCACCCGCGCGAGCTCGCTGTTCGTCTGCGGCTCCCTCGCCGACCGCTTCGGCCGGCGGCGCGCCTTCACCGCGGGCCTCGTGATCTTCACCCTCGGCTCGCTCGCCTGCGGCCTCGCGCCCGACCTCGGGGCGCTCATCGTCTTTCGCTGCCTGCAGGGGATCGGCTCGGCGGTGCTCACCCCCTCGAGCCTGGCGATCATCACCAACACCTTCACCGACGCCAAGCGCCGCTCCTGGGCGGTCGGGATGTGGAACACCGCGACCGGCGTCTCGACCACCGCCGGCCCGGTGATCGGCGGCCTGCTCGTGCAGGCCTTCGGCTGGCGGAGCGTCTTCCTCGTCAACCTGCCGATCGGCGCCGCGGCGGTCGCCTGGCGGAAGATCCTCCCCGAGTCGCGCGCCGAGGAGCCTCGGCCCTTCGACATCCCCGGCCAGTCCGCCCTCGCCGTCGCCCTCTCGACGCTCACCTACGCCCTCATCAGCGGGCCGGACGACGGGTGGAGCTCGCCGCTCGTGGTCATCCTGCTCGTCGTCTCGCTCGCTTCCTGCCTCGCCTTCGTGCGCGCCGAGAGCCGCAGCCCGCACCCCCTCATCGACTTGCACTACCTGGCGCGCCCGGCGCTCTCGGGCGCGGCGCTGCTCGCGATCTGCGCCTTCGTGGTGATCGCCGGCTTCCAGTTCCTCAACACCTTGTACCTGCAGGAGGTGCGGGGCTACTCGCCCCTGCAGGCGGGGCTCCTGTTCGTGCCGATCTCCGCGGCGGTGCTCGTCTTCTCCCCGATCGCCGGGCGGATGAACGGCAGGCGCGGCCCCCGCCTCCCGGCGACGCTCGCGATGGCGGCGATGCTCGCGGCGATGGTGCTCCTCACCGTCGGCATCAGCCTCACCACCTCGCTCGTCCTCCTCGTCGGCGTCTTCCTGCTGGTCGGGACGGGGAGCGGCCTCGTGAACACCTCGATCACCGCGGCCGCGATCTCCTCGATGCCGAAGGACCGTGCTGCGGTCGCCGGCGCGGTCGGCACGATGGGACGCCAGGTCGGGAGCAACCTCGGCGTCGCGCTCATCGGCTCGATCGCCTTCTCGATCGCCGGCACGGGGCACAGCGCGCACGCGCTCGCGAGCGTGGCGGCCGACCTGTCGTTCGTGCACGGCCTTCGCGTCGGCAACCTCATCACCGCGGTGATCGCGGCGCTCGGGATCGCCGTCGCGCTCTGGGCCTTCCGCTCCAACCCCCTCCCCCCCGAAGGGGAGGAGGCGCACTGAGCGCTCGCGGGACGGCCCGCCCCGGAGATCCGACGGAGGCCTCCCGGCCTCGGGCGCGGCCTCTCGGCCCTGCCGTCAGGCGCGCCCCTGGCGGAAGCGGCGGAGCGCGATGACGCTCCACAGCGCCTCGACCACCCCGAAGGGCCAGGTCCCGGCGAGGAAGCCGTAGCCGCTCGAGAGCGCGCAGCCGAGCGCGAAGAGGGCCACGAACAGCCGCCCCCGCGACTCGAGGGCATACATCACCATCATGAAGGTCACCGCGCAGACGCCGTAGAGGGTGACCGCCATGGCGCGAAGACTACGACCCCCGCTCGCTCACTCGAGGGCGCCTGTCCCCTCGCCGGTGGCGGCCCCGCCCTCGCCCGCGGCAGCACCGCCCTCGCCCGCGGCCCCGTCCCGAAGGCCTCCGGCGAGAGCCACCTACGGGAAGGTCGAGTTCAACGGCGGGGTCCTCAACGTGGTGGCCAAGGTGCCGACGGCCGCAGGGATGTGGCCGAGCATCTTCCTCCTCCCCGGGCGCAGCTCGGGAGCAGCCGACGACAACTACGAGATCGACCTCTTCGAGGGTGGCTACACGGCGGCGGGCGGGGCGAACGTCGACGCCTGGAGGCTGCACACGCCGCACGGGTCGGCCGGCGGCACGACCGCGCTCGGCGGCAACTTCGGTTCCGGCTACCACGACTTCGGTGTCAGCTGGGTCCCCGGCAAGCAGACCACCTGTATCTGGACGACAACCTCATCGGCACCCTCACGAGCGCCCAGCAGTCAATCCCCGCCGAGCCGATGTAGCTGCTCATCGACCTGCAGGTGGCCTCGAGCCTCGCCTCCTCCTTCCACACGGTGAACGCCTCCACGCCCGCCACCGACGAGCTGCAGGTGGCCTCGGTGACGATCTACGCGCCCGGCAAGCGGTGAGGATGCCGCCCTCCTCCCAGGCGGCGCTGCCGGCGGTAGAGAACGTGCGGGAGGCGGTGGCCGTTCGCGACGCAAGCGACGGACCGCGCCCTCCCGTCGGTCGCGCACCATCGCTCCCGCACCGAACACGACGCGCGCTGGTGGGCACGGCGGGCGCTGCATCGCTGATTCACTTCGATGGGTGAAGAAGTTGTAGGGTCGACCGTCGCGGGAGGGGCCCCATGGCATCGCGGCTGTTCGTCGACATCACACCGCTGCGGCGCTTTCCGCAGTACCGGCGACTGTGGTTCGGCTACGCGCTCCGCCAGTTCGGCGCCCAGCTGACGACGGTGACCGTCGTCTTCCAGATCTACCGCATCACCCATTCCAACCTCGCCGTCGGGCTGATCAGCGCCGCCCAGGTCGGCCCGGGGATCATCGCCCCCCTCTTCGGCGGTGCGATCGCTGACGCCGTCGACCGCCGCAAGCTGCTGATGGTCACCGCGATCCTCATCGGCCTCTCGACGACCTGCCTCGCCGTCAACTGCATCGGCAACCATCCGGCGCTTTGGGTCCTCTACGTGATGTCGGCCTTCACCTGGGGGATGAACGGCATCGACGGCCCCACCCGCCAGGCCGTGCAGATGACGCTCGTCGACCGGGACTCGATCGTCTCGGCGAATGCGCTGCGCCAGCTGCTCACCCAGACCTCGAGCGTCGCCGGCCCCGCCCTCGCGGGGGTGCTCATCTCGGTGTTCATCCGCAACCTCGACATCGTCTACTGGATCGACGTCGCGAGCGCCCTCTGGGCGCTACAGGTCCTGTTCCGCCTGCCCCCGATGCAGCCGGTCGGCGGCGGCCGGAAGTTCGGCTTCAGCTCGATCGGCGAGGGCTTCGCGTTCTTGAAGGGGCGCAGGGTCATCCAGGCCTGCTTCATCACCGACATCAACGCCACCCTGCTCGGCCTGCCGACGGCGCTCTTCCCCTACATGGCCTACCAGCACTTCCACGGCGGCGCGAAGACCTACGGCCTGCTGATGTCGGCGCCCGGCCTCGGTGCCTTCATCGGATCGCTGCTGAGCGGGTGGACGAGCCATGTTCGCTTCCAGGGACGGGCGGTGATGATCGCCGTGTGCATCTGGGGCTTCGCCATCGTCGGCTTCGGCCTCGCGCCGTGGTTGATCGTCGGCATCGGCTGCCTGGCGATCGCCGGCGCCGCCGACGTCGGCTCGGCGACGCTGCGCAACTCGATCATCCAGACCGAGACGCCCGACGCACTGCGCGGCCGCCTCTCCTCGCTGCAGAGCGCGTCGGTGCAGACCGGCAAGCTCGGCAACGCCGAGGCGGGCCTCGTCGCCGCGCTCACGAACGCGAAGTTCTCGATCGTCTCCGGCGGCCTCGGCTGCGTGGTCGGGGTGCTGCTGATCGCGAAGTTCGTGCCGAATTTCGCCCGCTACCAGCTCTCCGAGACCCGAGACGCACAGGAGGCCGCCCGCGCGTAGCCGTCACGGCGACACGGGACGCGGCGGGTAGCCGCCCGGTACGGAGGGGCTCGTCACCCGATCGAGCGCCGCCTCCGAGCCGTCCGGTGGCGAGGGGGAAGGCGCCGCTGGGGGTCTTCGCCCCGCTGTTGTAGGTGACCACCATCTTCGAGAAGACCCTGCCATGGCGCGAGTTGACGACCTTGGAGAGGACCACCGTGGCGCGTACGCGCACGAACTTCCCGGCCGCGCAGTACGGGTCGCAGGTGTTGTAGACGTAGGTCGCGCTCGCCGTCGCCTTGGCCGCGGCCCACTCGCTCCAGCGCGCCGCCTGCAGTGCGGTGTTCGCGTCCGCGCAAGAGATCGTGTAGTTCGCTGGCTCCACCACGGCCCGCATCGCTCAGGTGACGACCTTCGGGCTCGTCGGCTCGACCGCCGCGAGCGCCGCGCCCCCGCCAGCGAGCAGCGAAGCAACGACGAGGGCCCCTCCCGCGTACAGGCCCCCCAGATGTCCGCGACCGAGCACGTGCTGCCTCCCGCTCTGCGCCGGCCCGCGCCGGTGCGGCGTCCGAGGCCATCGATGGCGCGACTGGGACGTTGTGAGAGGAGGGTCCGCAATGGGTATCTCTCGCGCGCCAGCCGCGATCGGCCGCTGTGCTTTGCCGGGAGGTGTCCCACGTTCGACGAGGCGGAGACCAACAGGAATGCGGCGCGCGCGGTGCTCGCGCCGCTCGAGCACGAGCAGGAGCGGCTGCTCGCGATCCTCGATCTCATCGAGGAGAGCCGGCGCCCCGCCGAGCGCGCCGATCTCGCCGTCGAGCTCGTCGGCACGTGCGCGCGCTGCGAGGACGTGAAGGCGCGCGCCGTCTACCCCGCGATCGAGGAGCTGGCGGGGGAGCACCACGAGATCGAGCGCGCCCGCGCCGACCAGGAGGTGGTGCGCGAGGGTCTCGGCGAGATCCGTCGACGCACCCGCCACGTGAAGCCGGGCAACGTCTACGCCGACGACCCCGAGGGCTTCGAAGCGGCCCTCGAGGCTCTCCTCGAGGCGATCCGCCAGCACCTCGAGCAGGAGGAAGCGGAACTCCTCCCCCAGCTGGCGCGCCTCGACGTCGGGCGCGCCGCGACGGTGCGCGACGAGGTCGAGCGCTCCGTCGAGCACGCGCTCTCCCACCCCTCGGCCCACCGCAACCCCCTCGCCCGCTCGGTGCTCGTGCTCGGCGCGCCCTTCCTCGACGCCGTCGCCGCGGCGATCCGGGAGGTGAGTGCAACGGCGATCGAGCCGCGCTTCTCCTTCCTCGCGCAAGACGACGTCCGCGCGAAGTCGCCCGGTGAGCTCGTGACGGTCGCCGATGAGGAGGCCGAGCAACTCCTCGAGGCGCGTCTCGCGGGGCTCGGACAGGGCGCGCCCGTCGTCGGCGAGGAGGCCTGCGCCGCGGACCCCTCGCGCCTTCAGCTGCTCGGGTCGCCGCGTGCCTGGCTCGTCGACCCGATCGACGGTACGGCGAACTTCGTCACCGGCTCGCCCGACTGGGGCGTGATGGTTGCGCTCCTCGAGGAGGGGGCGACGGTGGCGGCGTGGATCTGGCAACCGCTGCGGCAGGCGATGTTCATGGCGGCGCGGGGAGGGGGAGTCCTCCGTGACGGCCGGCCGATCCGCCGCGGGAGGCCGGCGGCGACGGCCGCTGGCTTGCGGGGCCGGGTCTCGTCGCGCTTCCTCCCGCCGGAGCAGGCGGCGGCGGTCGAGCGCAACCGGGGCCGCTTCGGCTCGGTGCTCTCCGGTCGCGGCTCCGCGGCGATCGAGTACCCCGCGCTCGTCGAGGGCGCGCAGGACTTCTGCGTCTACTGGCGCACCCTTGCTTGGGACCACGCCGCGGGCGCCCTCCTCGTCGAGGAGGCGGGCGGCGTCGTCGGGCGCTTCGACGGATCGCCCTACCGCCCGGCCGAGGAAGGCTCCGGGCTCATCGTCGCCGCCGACGAGACGAGCTGGCAACAGGCCCGGAGCCTCGTCGACTGATCCCCTCTGTCGTCGCGCGACCGTCGGGCGCGGCGACGGCGTCAGTGCGCGGGGGGGTCGCTCGCGGGGAAGGACTCGCGGCCCTGCTCGTCGATCCGCTCGTCGGGATCGTCCATCGCAGGGTTGTCGGGCTCGTCCTGGGGACGGTCGGGGGTCTCCGGCTGCTCCTCGGGGTTCCCGTCGCTCCGCCGCTCGTCAGGTGGTGTCGTCATGAGACTGCCCTACCCCGGCCCGGCCGCGGTCACGCCCCGGCGGCCCGAGGCGGACGCCGACGACGAGCGCGCCGAGCGCGACCGCGGTCCCCGCCGCCGGGTCGATCCACCACCATCCGAGCGCGGCGGTGAGGGCGACGCCGAGGACGGTCACGAGCGCGAGCAGGCTCCCCGTTGCCGAGAGAAGGCCGTCGGCGGCAAGCGCCGCGCTCGGGATGCGGGGCGCGAGCTGGCGCTTACGCCGCGCCAGCAGCGCGAGCGCCACAAAGGAGGCTGCGGCGACCCCGAGGCCGAGGGCGTCGGGGTGGGAGCCCGAGCGGCCGACGAGGCGGCGGATCCCCTCGGCGGTGCTCGCGAGGCCGACGGCCACGAGGCCGAAGCGCACCACCCGCAGCGCGAGATCCTCGTGGGCCACAGAAAGGATCTCGTGGCGGAGGGAGTGGCGGAAGTGCGCGACGAGCACCGCCGACCCGGCGGCGTCGAAGTAGCCGACGGCGCCGAACGCGACGAGGACGAGGCTGGCGCTGGTGACGCCGCTCGCGACCGCGAGGCTGCTCGTCACGAGCGACCAGCTGAACGAGACGCCGGAGAGGGCGAGTCCGGAGCGGAGCTCGGGCGACAGGTCGGCCTCGCGGTCGGGCATGCGTCTCCTTTACGCGCCGACCAGGCTTCCCGGCTCACCCCCGCCGCAGTGGCGGTGACGGAAAGCTACCCGCAGCCGCAGCGGTCCTGTTGGGGTTTTTGAGCGCCGCCCGCGGGGTAGGGGGTGTGCGCATGAGCATGCCCCCCGCCGATCCGGTCCCCGATCGGCCGGCTCCCCCGGAACCGGCCGATCCCGATCCGGTGCACGCGCGGGGCCGGCGGGTACGGGATTCGGTCACAGCGGGGCGACCGCGGAAGGGTGCAGGCAGTGGATTGGTTCCTCGACTCGACGCGTGCCGCGGACGTGACCGCCCTCCGCCACGAGATCGGCGCCTACCTCACTCGTCACGCCGCTGATCCCGCAGGGGTGGAGGAGGCCGAGCTGGTCGTCGCCGAGCTGCTCGGCAACGCGAACCGCCACGCCGCCGGCCCCTCCTGGGTGTCGCTCATCTGGAGCACCGCGCACCCGGTGCTCACCGTCTACGACCTCGGACCCGGCTTCGTCCTCGAGCCCCACCTCCCCCCGGAGCCGACCGACGCGGGAGGGCGGGGGCTGTTCATCGCCAGCCAGCTCACGGGCCAACTCTCCGCGGCCGCCCGGCGCGCCGGCGGGACCGAGATCTCGGCCGAGCTCCCCGTCGGCCGCGCCGAGAGCCCGAGCTACCACCCGTCGGTGAGCGCCCTCGGGTCGCTGCCCGGCCTCGACGAGGCGATCCCCGGAACGGGCTTCGGGAAGGAGGCCTTCCTTCGCGCCCTCGTCGTCCAGTTGGCCCAGGAGATCGAGCGCACGGCCGGCCCGGCGGCGGCGGAGGCGACGGTCGCCCAGGTGGGGACCGATGTCGGCGCGCAGATGGAGGAGGAGTTCCGCGCCGCCCGCGGCGTCGTCGGCAAGATGAGCGCCGGCGAGCTCGGCGAGTGCTTCGTCCGCCTAAAGCACGCGATCGACGGCGAGTTCTCGGTGCTCGAGGCCACGCCGCAGCGCATCGTGCTGATCAACACGGCGTGCCCCTTCGGAGAGGTGGTGCGAGGCGCGCCAGCGCTGTGCAGGATGACCTCCTCGGTCTTCGGCGGGATCGCGGCCCGCAACGCGGAACGCGAGGCCTCCGTCGTGCTCGAGGAGCGGATCGCGGTCGGCGACTCGGGTTGCCGGGTCGTCGTCTACCTCGACGTGCCGCCCGAGGACCCCGGCGTCGCCCACCACTACCCCCACCCCGCCGAGGGCTGAAGCAGCCAGGCAGTGGGGTGTCGCGCCGGCGCCCCGCGAGCGCGCTCAGTCCTCCTCGGAGGCCTCCTCGATCTCGAGGATCGGCTCGTCGGTGAACAGGTAGTGGCGGAGGTTCCTGTCGAGCGCCGGGTCGTGGCGGCGCAGCCACTCGAGGAGCATCGAGGCGTGCTCCTTCTCCTCGTCGCGGTTGTGGGCCAGGATCTCCGCGAGCGAGCTGTCCTTGGTGGCCGAGCAACGCTGGTCGTACCAGTCGACCGCCTCGAGCTCCTCCATCAGCGAGGTGATCGCGCGGTGGCGATCGATCACCTCCGCGCTCATCTCGTCGGCCGGCTCGTGCAGTCCCTCACTTGCCATCGCGTCCTCACTCACTCTCCGCGCCGATCTCGATCCTCGGCACACGCGTCGCCCGCCCCCGGTATCGGACGGCAGGCTCTCTATGCCCACATCGGGGCCGGCGGACGCCTGCAGCGAGCCCGCGCTCGCCCGAGCACCGATCGGCCGCGTCGCGTGATCGCGTAGATTGGCCGGCTAGTGGCAGCGAACCTCCCGGAGCGCCCGTCGGTGCTCATCGCCGGCAAGGACGCCCGCACCGACGCCCTCGTGCAGGCCTGCGCCGAGAGCCCGCACCACCCGCTGCTCTTCGGGATCTCTGAGATCAGCCCGCCAGGGATGCTCGAGCGCTGCAGCGAGTTCCTCGGCGAGGTCTCGCTGACGGACCTCCCGGCGGTCCTCGACTTCGCCCGCAAGACCGGGCCGGACCTGTTCATCATCGGCCCGGAGGACCCGCTCTGCGCGGGGATCGTGGACGCGGTCGAGGACGACCTCGGCGTCCCCTGCTTCGGGCCCCGCAGGGCCCACGCCCGGATCGAGGGCAGCAAGTCGTGGTGCAGGGAGCTCGTCGCGCGGCACGGCATCGCCGGGAACCCCGAGCACCGCGTCTTCCACGACGAGCGGGGCCTCGAGGGCTACCTGGCGCACCTCGGCGATTACGTCGTGAAGCCGGACGGGCTCACCGGCGGGAAGGGCGTGCGCGTCTCCGGCCACCACTTCTCCTCCCGCGAGGAGGGCCTCGGCTACGCCCGCTCGCTCGTGCGCGAGGAGGGCATCGTGCTCATCGAGGAGCGCCTCGAGGGCGAGGAGTTCTCGCTGCAGAGCGTGACCGACGGCGACGCTGTGCTGCACTGCCCACCGGTGCAGGACCACAAGCGCGCCTTCGAGAGCGACGAGGGGCCGAACACCGGGGGCATGGGCTCGTACTCCTGCGCCGACCACTCCCTCCCCTTCCTTGTGGCCGAGGACCTCGCCGAGGCCAAGGCGATCAACGAGCGGGTGATCGCCGCGCTCGACGAGGAGGTCGGCACCCCCTACCGCGGCGTCCTCTACGGCGGCTACATGGCGACCAGCGACGGCGTCCGCCTCGTCGAGTTCAACGCCCGTTTCGGCGATCCGGAGGCGATGAACGTCGTGCCGCTGCTCGAGGCCGACCTGCTCGAGCTCTGCTGGGCGACGGCGACCGGCACGCTCGGTGCGCTCCCCGTCTCGTTCGCCGCGCGAGCGACCGTCTGCAAGTACGTCGTCCCCGAGCCCTACCCGGCCGTGGGCGGGAGGGGGGCGCCGATCACCGTCGATCCCGCCGCCTTCGGCCCCGACGTGCGGCTCTTCTGGTCCTCGGTGAACGTCGTGCCGGGGGGCCTCGCGCTCACCGGCTCGCGCGCCCTCGCCGTCGTCGGCCTCGGCAACACCCTCGAGGAGGCCGAGGCCAGGGCCGAGCGGGGCGCCGCGAGCGTCGGGGGCCCCGTCCGCTACCGCCACGACATCGGCACCGCGGCGCTCGTCGAGCGGAGGGTGGCGCACATGCGGGCGCTGCGCGGAGGCTGAACGCCGGCGCTCAGGCCGGACCGAAGCGGTCCGGGTCGAAGAGGCCGATGTCCAAGCGAGTCCCTCCCTCGGTGACGAGGTCGGCGACCAGCTCGCCGATCACCGGCACGAACTTGAAGCCGTGCCCCGAGCACGGTGAGCAGACCACCAGCCGCCCGTCAGCGGCGGGGATCCCGAGGAGGAAGTGCTCGTCCGGGGTGGTCGTGTACATGCAGGCGACCGCCTCGGAGACCTCCGGGCCGAGGGCGGGGAGGCGCGGCGCGAGGAACTCGAGAAGCGGGCGCACCTCCTCGGGCTTCACGAAGCGGGCGAGGTGGTCCGGCTCGGCTGGCCGCCCCCGCCGGAAAAAGGCCGCCTTCACGGCCGAGGGGTTCCGTTCGGTGACAGGGAAGCCGTAGACCTGCTGTCCGTCCTCGCCCTCCCAGACGTAGACGGGCTGGCGCTCCGGCAAGAAGCGCTCCACCGGGACGGTCGGCCGCAGCCAGAACTGGACGTGGCGCTCGACGAGCAGCGGGAGGCGCAGCGAGCGGTGGAACAGCGGCGCCCAGGCGCCGGCGGCGACGACGAGTCGCGCGCCCCGGTAGAGCGCCGCGCCGGCCGCCACCTCCACGCTGTCGCTTCGGCTCTCCCAACCGGTCACCACCTCGTTGAAGTGCAGCTCGGCGCCGCGCTCGTGGGCGAGGGCGAGGTGCGCCGCGACCGTCGCCTCGGGGCGGACGAAGCCGGCGTGCGGCTCGTAGAGCGCGACGTCCTCCGCGGCGGGGGTGAGGTTGGGCCAGCGTCGCGCCACCTCGCGTGCGTCGAGAAGCTCGTGGTCGAGCTGCCAGCGTCGGGCGCTCTCGAGGCTCCCGGCGACGGTCCGCGACTCCGGCCGGCCGATCATCAGCCCCCCGGTCTCGGTGAGGAGCTCCTCCCCCGCCAGGGTCTCGAGCTCGCGCCAGCGCTCGTAGGCGCGCAGCAGGAGCGGCACGTACCGGGGGTCCTCGAAGTAGGCCTGGCGGATGAGACGGCTCCCGCCGTGACTCGAGCCCCGGCTGTGCACGGCGCCGAAGCGCTCGATCCCGAGCACGCTGAGCCCGCGCGCCGCGAGTTCCGCGGCCGCAGCGCTCCCCATCCCGCCGAGGCCGACGACGATTACGTCGTAGGGGGCCACGGCCAGGTGTGGACGTCGGTTCCGAACTCGGCGTCACCGAACACGCCGCCATGATCGCTCGCGCCGAGGTCCGGAGCGGGTTTCTCGGGCAGGGGTGCGCCGCGTCGAAGTCACAATGGTGTGTCGCGAACCGGGGCGGAAAGGAGGCGCGTGGAGTCGTTCACGCTCGTGCAGCTCTCGGACATCCACCTCACCGCGGATGGCTCGCTCCGCCCGGGGGTACGGCCACGGGACAACCTCGTCGCCGCGTTACGGCTCGTCAACGAGGCACGGATCGCGCCCGACGCCTACTTGCTCACCGGGGACCTCACCGATGTCGGTGACGCCGGCTGCTACGAGGACCTCGCGGCGCTGATGCGCTCGCAGGCGGAAGCCGACGGTGCCGAGGTCGTCTACGTGCCCGGGAACCACGACGAGCGCGACGCCTTCCGAAGGCACCTGCTCGGCGTCGCCGGCGCGGGGCCGATCAACCAGACGCACTGGTGTCGCGGGCTTCGGATCATCTCCCTCGACTCCACCATCCCCGGAGTCGACGAAGGTGCCCTCGACAACGAGACGCTCGCCTACCTGGCGGCAGAGCTCGAGGCACGAGCCCCCGAGGGAACGGTGCTCGTCCTCCACCACCCGCCGATCACCTCCCCGATCAAGACGATGTCCCGCCTCCGCCTGCAGAACCCCGACGAGCTCCGCGACCTCATCGCCGGCTCGGACGTCCGAGTCGTGCTCTGCGGACACAACCACCACGACGCGAGCGGCATCGTCGGAGGGATCCCGGTCTGGGTCTCCCCGGCGCTCGCCTACCGGGCCGACCTGACCAGCACGGAGAAGTTCCGGGGCGTACCCGGGAGCGCGCTCTCACGGATCGACCTCTCCCCCACCGACCACACGGTGGTCACGGTCCCGGTGCCGCACGTGCGCGACGTGCGCGGGCCGCGGTGGAGAGACTGAAGCCGACGATCGATCCGAGCGGTGGTCCCGCCGGCGGACTTCGGCATTCGGAGCGCACGTGCGCGGTCTCGCGCCGCCGACGGCGACCGACCTTCCTCACGTTCGCCTCCGCAGTCCGACGGGTGAGCTCCGGCGACACCAAGCCGGGGGAGCGAACGTCCCGCAGCTTTCGTCAGCTCGCCGGGGACGCGCCCTGCCGGCCGCTTGCCGCGGGCAGGTCGTAGAGGCGCGCGACGTTGCCGGACAGGACCTCTCGGCGCACCTCGTCGGGGAGATGCCCAAGATCCCGTTCGATGATCTTCCGGGACTCGGGCCACGTCGAGTTCGGATGGGGGTAGTCATTCGACCACATGCAGTTCGCAGACCCCCAGCGCTCGAGGACCGAAGCGAGGGTCGGGTCGTTGAAGAACGTGGCGTGCACGTTCCGGCGGAAATAGTCGCTCGGGGCCATCGTCAGCGGGGAGTCGCTGTTCGGCCGGCTGGCGTACTTGTCCCAGGAGCTCAAGATGAAGGGGATCCAGCTCGCCTCGCTCTCGACGAGCACGAACTTCAGCGCCGGGAACCGCTCGAGGACTCCGGTCGTGATGAGGTCCGAGATGGCGTTGGAGGCCTCGTAGACGAGGTCGTTCGCGTGCCGGGCGGTCGCCTGCAGCACGCGCCGCGCTGCCCGCGGCTTCGGCCATCCGTAGCTGGCGCCGGTGAGGATGTGCAGGCTGATCGGCATCCGCAGCTCCTCGGCGACGGCCCACAGCTCCTCGTAGTGGTCGGTCGCGAAGGACAGCTCGGGCGGAGGCACCTCCCAGACCATCGCCCCGACGAAGCCCGCCGCCTTGCAGCGTCGCAGTTCCCTCACCGCCTGCGTGACGTCGAAGGTGCAGAGCGCACCGATGCCGAAGAGCCGGTCGGGAGCGGCCGAGCAGTACTCGAGCAGCCAGTCGTTGTAGACCGAGAAGCAGGCCTCCTGGAGGGCGGGGTCCGTCAACCCGAAGAGGTTCATCGCGAGGCTCGGGTAGAGGACCTCCTGTGACACGCCGTCGACGGCCATCTCCTCGACCCTCGCCAGCGGGTCCCACCCTCCCTGGTGCGCCTGGAACTGCCCGCCGACGCCGCGTTCGGGAAAGACCGGGGCCGCCTCCCGCAACTTCGCGGGGAGGCGCGTCTCCCAGAGGTGGGGGTCCTCGATCACGTGCGAGTCCGCGGAGATCATGAGCGGGCCATCCGGCACTTCGCACCCCCTCACCTCGTGACCGCCCAACGACGGAGCGGAACGACTCGCAGGCATTGTGGCCGAAGCGGCTGCGCACGTCACCCGCGACGCGCCTTCGGTCGCTCTTCGTGTGATCGCGACGGGTCGGGGCGCCGCCGGTCTGCCCCGCCTACCCTCTCGGCGAGGAGGTGCGCGATGCCCGAAACCATGGAGAGCACGCGCGGTCTCGGCGCCCCGGTGTTCGTCGCGACCCCGGAGGAGCCTGGGCCCCAGCCCTCGGTCGTCGTCCTCCACGAGCGCTACGGCCTCGTCGAGCATCCGAGGAACATGGCGCGCCGCCTGGCGGCCGCGGGCTACGTCGCCGCAGCACCGAACCTCTTCTTCGAGCATCCCGATCAGCGGGGCCTCGCGGACGGCACCGCGACGGCGCGCCTCACCGACCCGCACGCCCTCGAGATCCTCGACGACGTGCTCGAGCTGCTGCGGACGACGCCGGCAGCCGACGCCGACCGCCTCGCCGTCCTCGGCGCCTGCGCGACCGGCCGGCACCCGGTGCTGTGGGGGGCGAACCGGCACCTCGACGCCTGCGTGGTCTTCCACGGCCTATACCGCAACCGCGAGTGGGAGCCCGACGGCGAGTACCACACCGAGCACCTGCACGACCTCGTCGGGCGGCTGCAGGCTCCTTTCCTCGGCCTCTTCGGCGAGCTCGACCACCTGGTCTCCGTCGACGACGTGCGCTTCATCCGCGGCCACTTCGAGGACCAGGACAAGAGCTACCGGATCGTCTGCTACGCGGGCGCCCCGCACGGCTGGACGGACTCGACGATGAGCGGTCGCTACCGCCCCGAGATCGCCGAGGCGGCCTGGGGCGAGCTCCTCACCTTCCTCGAGCGGCACCTCGTCTCCCCGCGCCTCGAGCCAGCGACCGTCGACTGGAGCTACACCTCCAGCAAGAGCCGCCTCTACGACTTCACCGCCAACGTGCGGCGGGACTGACCGCTCGACGGCCGCGCTTCGGCACCTCCCGGGGCCACCGCGAGGCGGCTGGCTGGCTCGAATGCGTTGCCGACCCTTCCCGTGCCCGACCTACGGTTGGCCCATGGCGGGCGGTCGGCAGGTGGAGTCCGGCGAGCGCGCGGCGCGCCGCGTCTTTGGTGCCCCGATGCAGCGATGAGGCCCCGTCACCGGTCACGAGGACCTCGCCTTGCACGGCGCGGCGCACGGGCGGCGGGGATCGCGCTCACCCTCGGGCTCGTGCCACTCGCCCTGCTCCCGGCGCGCGCCTCGGGTGCTCCGAGGACGGCGGCGCCCCAGCTCCTCACCTTCCGGGCGCCGGGGAGCGTCTCTTCGCGGGGGGCCACCGCCGTCCTGCGGGCCAACCTCGCGGGTGCGACGACCTGCCGGCTCTCGCTGCGGGGGAAGCAACTCGTGAGGGTCTCCTTCTCTCGAGGGGCAACCGAGTGCCGCGACGGCCGTTGGTCGACGCGTCTGCGCATCGGCGCGAACTCGACGATGCTCCGCGACCCCCTGCGCTTCGTCTTCACGGCGACAAGCGCCACCGCGACCGCGACGCGGACCTTCGTCGTCACGGTCGAGGGCGCTGTGCAACCCTCGGTCGAGAGCTCGCTGTTCCCCATCTCGACGGGACCGACGGCCTCGACGACGGTGCAGCCGGGCAGCGCGCCGACGGGCGATGCGCAACTCCAGCTCAGCGCGAACTGGGGGGGTTACGTCTACACGACCCCGTCCGTGGATGCCCTCGTCGGCGGGAGCTGGTCGGTGCCGCGCCTCAATTGCGCGCAGACGCCGAATGCCAACTCTGCGACCTGGGTGGGCGTTGGCGGGGCCGTCGCTTACGACCTGCTGCAGACCGGCGTGGAGGACGACTGCGTGAACGGCGTGCAACTGGACACCGGATTCTGGGAGCTCTTCCCCGAGGATGCCGCGCAGGTCTTCTCGAGGTTCCCCCTCCATCCCGGCGACGAGATCACCGCGTCGGTCCTCTACGACGGAACGCACTGGGACACCGACGTCACCGACGAGACGACCGGCCTCACCGGGTACTCGATCGGGGGCCTCGGCTGGGGCACCGCCTTCGCCGCGACCCACACGCTCCGTACTTGGCAAGGCCCCGATCCGTACTTCTTTGCCGGTGGGCGGACCGCGGAGTGGATCGAGGAGAGCCCGTCAGTGGGCTCGCTCCGCATCGCGACGCAGCCGCCGCTCGCGAATTTTGGCACGTTGCAGTTCACTCGACTTTCGCAGTTTTGAGGCCGCTCGGCCCTACTCCTGAGGGCCGGTAGTCCGGGATCGCCGGGCCCGGGTGACCGCGGCCGTAGGTCTCGTGCCCGGCTTCGGACGCGACCCGGCATCGGCTGGCTCGACGAGCCCGAGGGAGAGCTCGTGGAGCTCGTTCATGAGCGCGCGGAGCTTTCCGGCGTTGTCGAACAGCGGCTGATATTCGGCAACCTCGTCGTCGGACAACATGCGCGTGACGGTCTTGCCGTCGATCTTGCGCGTCCAAAACGCGTAAGGGCCATGCAGCTGCGGGGGCTCTCCCCGGCAACGGCAGTTCTCCTTGCCGCACCGGTAGGCGCGCACCGTGAGCGACCCCGGGAGCGCGAAGCCGATCTCGCCGAGCGCTGAGGCGAGCCGGCGCTGCGCGGCTTGCTGGCTGCGGTTCACCTTCACCTCGCCCTCCCTCCTCGCGCACTATCCACTCTACGCGTCTGAGTCCTTAGTTGACTACTAAGGACTCAGACGAGGGAGTGCCATGGCAAAGGACGATCACCGCGCGACAGCAAGTGAGGCGGTGGCGGTGCCGCCGTCATTGACTGAGCTGTTCGGCGAGTTCCGCGGGTGCTTCTCGGCGTGGACCTTTCCGGTGTTTTCGGCGCTCGCGTGCGGACTTGTTTCCCAGACCGCCCGGCGCACGGTGTGTGGGATGCTCGTCGGGGCCGGGCTGTCACAGACCTGGAGCCACCATCGGGCACACCGCTTCTTCTCCCACGCCCGCTGGTCGATCGAGGCGGTGTCCGCGGTCCTCGCCCGCCTCGTCGTGCGCCTGCTCGTGGCGGCCGACGTGCCCGTTCTCGTCGCGATCGACGACACGCTGTTTCACCGCCGCGGGCCGAAGGTGCACGCAGCGTCGTGGTTCCACGACGGCTCCGCGATCGGAAAGACCAAGGTCGGCTATGGCAACAACTGGGTCATCTTGGCGATCGTCGTCCGGCTCGGGTTCCTCGACCGGCCGGTCGCGCTGCCGGTCGGCTTCGCTCTCGTCCGAAAGAACAGCAAGGACTTGTCCCGGCTCGCGCTCGCCCGCCGGCTCGTCGAGGCGCTCGCCGACGCGCTCCCAGACAGGACGGTGCACGTGGTTGCCGACTCCGCCTACGCGGGCAAGGCACTGCGCGACCTCCCGGCGTCGGTGACCTGGACCACACGGCTCCGGTCCAATGCCTCGCTCTACGAGCTCGCCCCGCCACGCACCGGGCGGCGCGGTCGGCCCGCGCTGAAGGGGGCGAAGCTCGCCAGCCTCGCCGAACTCGCCAGGAGCACCGAGTTCACCCCGACGGCGGTCACCCGATACGGCACGACCATGACCGTTTCGGTCGCAGTGCTGCGGTGCTGCTGGTATGGGGTGTTCGGCCCACAGGAGGTTCAGGTCGTGTTCGTCCGGGACAAGTCAAAGAGCGGCTACGACGTCGCGCTCGTCACCACGGACCTCGACGCGAGCGCCGCCGAGGTCGTCGAGCGCTACGCGGCGCGCTGGTCGATCGAGGTCGCGATCGAGGATGCGAAGCAGCTAGGCGGCGTCGGCCAGGCCCGCAACCGGGCGGAACAAGCGGTCGAGCGCACGGTCCCGTTCGGGCTCGTCGTGAACACTCTTGCGATCTGCTGGTATGCGACGGCGGGCCACGACCCCGATGACGTCCAGGCGGCCCGTGCTCTCGCCCCGTGGTATCGGGAGAAGGCTCAGCCCTCGATCCTCGACATGTTGGCCAAGCTCCGCCGCGTGATCATCGCCGCGCAATTTCGACGACCAGACCCCAGGCCGGTCACGCCACAGGAAATCGGCGTCATCCGGCTGGCCTGGGAGAACGTCGCGGCGTAGGTGAGAAAGTCGAGCGAACACAGAGCCCGTCATTTCGTGAACATCTCG
>Ga0307373_10000922_pt1 | contig 56086 bp, 56 predicted proteins | sample OX2MG_FD_202534 | JGI IMG/M metagenome (GOLD analysis project Ga0307373, IMG submission 202534) | Soil microbial communities from Risofladan, Vaasa, Finland - OX-2 | ecosystem: Environmental > Terrestrial > Soil > Coastal area > Acid sulfate soil | place: Finland: Risofladan, Vaasa | collected... | reverse complement strand
ACTGCTTCTGCTCAGCCGCGCCGACCAGCAGTCCTTTACCCGAGAAGATGTCGACCTTTCTTTGATCGCAGAAGAAGCCACCGAGATGCTCCTCCCCCTCGCAGAAGCGCGCGGCGTCGCCATCGAGACCTTCGGCGACATAACACCCGCGCTCGGTTCACACGCTCTCCTGCTGCAGTTGACGACGAACCTCGTGCACAACGCGATCGTCCACAATCTGGGCGAGCACGGAATCGTGTGGATCACGACCAGCATTGGCCCCAAGAGCGTGGTGCTAACCGTCGAGAACACGGGCGCGACACTCACCCCAGCAGTGGTTTCCACGCTTGTCGAGCCGTTTCAACGCGGCACCGAACGCGTACGCACCGACCACGCAGGTGTTGGTCTCGGCCTGGCAATCGTCAAGAGCATCGCCCAAGCACACGACGGAACCCTCACCCTCATCCCCCGGGCCGGTGGAGGGCTGTGCGTCACGGCCCAGCTACCCGCCCCTCGTCTTCACCACTCCGAGTGCACCCATCGAAGTGATACGTGACGGTTCAGTCCTAGCGCTCCAGCGTCTTTGACGCGGATGATGCTTTCTGCGCCCGCACACCGCGCCTGATGATCTTGATGGGCGACCGTTTGTCGTCTGTTGTTTCGTCGCCGCGTTGCGCGTGGGCTGCTCGAGGGAAGGCGACTTCGATGAAAACTCCACCGTCAGCTAAGGGCTGAGCGACAACGGTCGCGCCGTGTGCAGTTGCGATCGCTCGGACAATCGAGAGACCGAGACCATGCCCGTCATTGTGATGTGTGCGCCGTCGGTCGAGGCGTTGAAATGCTTGAAACAGGCGGTCGACTTCCGATGCGGAAATGACGGGTCCAGTGTTCGTGATCGACAACACGGCCTTGCCCTTCTTCATCTCTGTCACTACGTCGACGCGTCCATCGACGATGTTGTGGCGGACGGCGTTGGCGAGCAGGTTGGCGACGAGGCGTTCGACGAGCAACGGGTCGCCATCGAGGGACGCGGGCGTCGAGTTGTCGTGGACCTGGATTCCTCGCCGGTCGGCGTCGGGCTTGAGATTGGCAAGAGTCGCACCAACAACGGTGGCGAGGTCGATCGGTTCACGTTCGTTCAGCCCGCTCTCACTGCTGGCGAGAGTGAGGAGTGCTTCGATCAACCGTTCCTGCTCGTCATTCGAGGTGAGCACCTCTTCCGCAGTCGAACGCCAACTCTCAATCGTCGTCTCCGGGTCGTCGAGCGCAACCTGCAAGAGGGTCCGCTCAACGGTCAGCGGAGTGCGAAGCTCGTGGGAGGCGTTCGCGACGAAGTGCCGTTGTGCGTCGAACGCCGCGTCGAGACGCCCAAAGAGGTCGTCGAGGGTATCCCCGAGTTCCTTCAGTTCGTCATCCGGTCCGCGAAGGTCCAGACGTTCGTGCAGGTTGGTGGAGGAGATTCTTCGCGCCGTGCGGGTGATGGTCCTGACGGGTCGCAGCATTCTGCCAGCGACGAGCCAGCCTGCGAGCAGGGCGAGGACGGCCACGATGGCGAGTGCAATCCCCGAGTTCACGAGTAGCTGGTGCGAATCGAGTGCGCGCTGTGTGGCCTGGGCCGGCCCAATCTGTGCGAGTTTATGGACGGCCTGTGTGAGCTGATTCCGACCCTGCGCAAGTTGATGCTGTGCCTGCGTCAGCTGACTCTGGACCTGTGCAAAGGGACCCTGCCCGACCAATTTGAGCGATGAAGGTTTGGTCCGTGCGAGCTCATTCTGAGCGTGCGTCAGGGTCTGTTGAGCCTGCGAAAGGCCATACGCATTCTGGGGAAGGTGGAGCGTTGCGCCCGGCAAGAGCTGAAGATTCTGTATCGATGCTGGCTTGGGGATCTTCGGCAACGAAGGCGATTTGTATTCGGTCGCCCGTTCGAAAAGGGCGTTGGTCGCGACAAGCAACGCGATGCCCGAGAGGAGAAAGAGCCCACCGCAAAGAGCAGTGAGCCGGAACCGAGTGGTGCGACGCGGCAGTCGTAGCCACAAAGGTCGCCTGAGCCGGCGTCGCACAACGTCCATTACTGGCCTGCGATCCGATAGCCGGCCTCGCGGACGGTCTCGATGATCGGAGGATCACCTAGCTTGGCGCGCAGCCGGTTGATGGTTGCTTTCACCGTGGTGGTGAACGGGTCGGTCGCTTGGTCCCACACGCGTTCGAGCAGTTCCTCCGCGGAGACCGGACTTCCTTCGCTGGTGAGCAAGCATTCCAACACGGCGAACTCCTTCGGGCTGAGCGTGAGATGTCGTCCGCCGCGGACGGCGAGATGCCGTTCCGGGTCGAGGGTCAGGTCGCGATAGCCGAGACGTTCCGGCTTCGGCGCACCGGGGCGACGGCCGAGCGCCTGCACGCGGGCAACCATCTCGGTGAAGTCGAACGGCTTCGGAAGGTAGTCGTCAGCGCCCAAACCCAGCCCTTCGACCCGGTCGCGCACCGAGCTCGCTGCGGTGAGCATCAGTACCCGGCTTTCAGATCGTTCTTCGGCGAGGCTGCGGCAGATGTCGTCGCCGTGTACCCCAGGGAGGTCCCGGTCCAACACCACCACGTCGTAACGGTTGGTGCGGAGACGCGCGAGGGCGTCGTCACCGTCCAGCACCACGTCGACGGACATCCCATAGCGGCGGAGCCCGGTTGCGACCGCCCGTGCCAACTGCTCGTGATCCTCCGCTACCAGCACTCTCATCGTCGTCGGCTCTCTGTTCGCGTATCTCGGTAACAAGCGTTGCAGGAGTCGTGCCCAATGGGACGGCGCTGGCTCGCAATCCTCATGACCTAGACGGTGCCAGGACGAAGGTCACAGCACGGTCACAACTGTGACCGTGCTGTGACCTTCCATCTCTTACAACTGGTCTCGCCCGACCTTGGAGAAGACCCAAATTCACGACCACAAGCACAAGAATCGCTCTAAAGGTGCCATCGATGGAAAAGTTGAGACTCGATCCCCCAACGGCATCGGCACGAATCGCCAGCTTCCAACGCCTGGCCGCGTTGTCGCGTTCGTCTTTGTGATGGCGAGCCTTGGCCTCATCACCGGAGCCTGTGGTGGAGCAGCGGCGCCCGGGATCGCGAACGTTGGCTCGACCACCTCCACCACGCAGGCGTCGTCGTCCCCGACCGCGGGAAATGGTGGCAACACTGCGAAGTACCAGGCCGCGCTCGCCTACGTCAATTGCATGCGTTCACACGACGAGCCGGGCTTCCCTGACCCCGCGGCCAACGGCACCCTCAACGTCAACTTCGCTACGGGAGGAAAGGGCGGCGCGCCCGTGTCGAGCGGCATCGATCGGATGTCACCGCAGTACGTTTCTGCCGACAAGACCTGCCGGCACCTCCTCCCCGGCGGCGTACCGACACCTGCACAGAAACAGCAGGCTCTTACTAAGGCTTTGAAGTTTGCTCGGTGTATGCGCGGCCATGGCGTGCCCGACTTCCCCGACCCCAATCCGACCAATCCCGGCGTTGTGCATCTCGCTGGCGTCGACCCCAGCTCTCCCCAGTTCCAGCGCGCGCAGAAGACGTGCGAGACCCTCGTGCCTGGAAGTAATTCCAAGTGACCTGTCGTCGATTTACTTACGGACCGAGCCGGCGCCAGCGCTCGGTGTCTGCTCGAGTGGCCTCGATCGTCTTCGTTCTTGGCGGCGTCGGCCTGCTCGCCTCAGCATGCGGCAATGGATCGGCATCCCCTGGTGTCGCAAGCACTGGGTCGACCTCGACGACATCCACCACCCTGAGCAATGCCTCCTCCAGCAGCGGGTCGCCGTACGACAAGGCGGTCGCCTACGCCATGTGCATGCGTTCCAATGGCATCACGGACATGCCCGATCCCGGAAACAACGGCACCTTCAACATCAAGGGACTCCATCCGGGGCCAAACAGCGATCTCAGCCCAGGCAATGCGCGCTACGTCCGCGCAAACAGGATCTGTCAGCACCTGCTTCCTCGCGGCGGTCAAGTCACTCCGGCCGCGCGACAACACAACCAGGCGCAGGCATTGCAGTGGGCGCGCTGCATGCGTGCCCACGGGCTCCTCGATTTTCCGGACCCCGGCAGCAACGGCGCTATCAGCATTCATTCCATTCAGGCCGCCGGATTCGGTCCGGAATCGCCACGTTTCCAAGTCGCAGGCAGGGCCTGCGAGAAGTACCAGCCCAGCAACCTTGGTCTCGCCAGCGAATGAACCGGCATGAGGAACGCGCTGGAAGCGGCAACCGAACAGGCTCGAAAGCAGTTCAAACCCTGCCGGCTCGAACGCGGGTGACTATTGCCGTACTCGGCGTGATGATCGGAGTGGGGTTCGGGCTGTCCGCGTGCGGCGGCGGACCAGCTTCCCCAGGTATTGCGAACGTCGGGTCGACTTCGACGACGGCCACCGCGGCACGAGCCGGATCGAATTCGAGCGCAGGGCTTGCCTATGCGGAGTGCATGCGATCGCATGGCGTGCCCGACTTCCCCGATCCGGACGCCAGCGGAGGCTTCTCTTTCGGCGCTGGAGTCAACCCGCAATCGACCGCGTTCAAGTCGGCGCAGACCACCTGCCAGAAGCTCGTCGGCGGCCTACCTAGCCCTGGATCGACGACGCATCCCTCATCGGCGGCACTTGCTCAGATGCTCCAGGTCTCGCGGTGCATGCGTCAACAGGGCATCTCCGACTTTCCCGACCCAACGACGTCGATGCCGTCCGACATGGCGGGCTTCGAGTATGTGTCCGACCGTGACGGGGTAATCCTGGCCTTCCCGCGGGGGTTCGACGATCAGTCGTCCCAGTTCTCTCGCGCGGCGACGGCGTGTCGGTTCAAGCTGACCAACCACTGAGAGGAGGAGACGAGTGGTGGGCGAGCTTCGGTATCGCTCGCAGATATCGGATGGATAACTTCACCTTGGCAAGGTGATAGGATACGTCCAGGTAGATCGCTATAAATCGTTTACGTGCGGTTCTGTCTGGCGACTCGTCCATTGCGTCCACCCAGATCAGCCCTGTCGTATCGCGCTATACCACGGTGCGGTCGGCATTTTTTCGCCAAGGTGATGCACCCCTAATCCTGCGAGTCTCGCTACTTCTCTTGGCAGTCAACCTCTACCTTGGCCGTGGCGCCTTTGGTCACGGTGACCGGTCCAGCAGCGTGGCAGTCAGCGGTCCCACCTTTGTACTGCGAACTCTGCCCGGAGACTGTATAGGTACCCGCAGTTGCCGGTACCGAGAATCGACCATTGGCGCCGACAGTAATGCTGGCATTTTTTCCTCTCGGCCCATAGAGGGTGACTTGTCCGCTGAGGGCCCGCGGGCCCGCGCCGGAAGGTCCACCTACAGCCTGGAGCGTGCCAGTCACAGTCCCGGTCGGACCGGGAGGTCCCGTGGGCGATGAGAGGTCACAGCCGGCCAAGGAGACCGAAGCAACCAAGGAGGCGAGCAGTATCCACGACAGTCGACGAAAGGAACCACTTCGTTCACGCATTTCTGGCGACCTCAGGTCCGGTAATGCGATTGATGATCGGGAAGGTCGAGGCGATGATCGCGAGCGACGCCGCTAGTCCACCGAGGACGGTCGCCCAGTACCCAATTCCAGGGAAGCTGAATGCGATGCCTACCTGAGAGTGGAGATACAGGGCGGCAGACAACAGACCGACCACGATCGATACCGCGGCGACCAGCAAGAGCGGTAGTGCACTCTCCAGCGCGACGACACGATGTAACAGCGCGGTAGGAACACCGGTGAGCCTGAGCAAGCTGAACGGACGCTTGCGCTCGCCCAACCCGGCGACGATGTTCACGGCGAGGCTGCAGGCCGCGATGATGAGGCTCGCAACAATCATCACGTCGGTCATGTCCTGGATCATTGTGAGCAGGCGCGCGTTCGACGGATCGGCCGCCTCGACGGTGACCGGTGTCCCTTGGAAGGGAAAGGTCCGTTCGAGTGTGGTTCATACCCGTTCAATCGCACTCGAGGACCCGGTCGTTGCGACGACGACCGCATCAACCGGAAGACGCGCAGCACTTTCGCTGGACAGGTCCGCGGAGGGCCAGACCGCCGTTGCCGCGTTCGAGCGGTGGCCAAGGATGTTGGAAAGGAAGTAGCCGATGCTTGCAACCGTCGTGCCTCGAGCACACTTGCCGATCGCGGGAGTTTTCACCAGCTGGTCGCACGCAACGACCCCGAACGAATTCCCGAGCGCACCTCGGAATGCACCGTCGGATGGGTTCTCGTGAACAACCGTCACGGCTCCCACACCAGGCGTCGAACGGAGTTCGGCAAGGACCTGACCTGAAATTGAGGGGACTTGGGTGGAGGCCGGACAGTTCGACGTCGAGAAGCTGCAAAACGTGTCAGCGAGCGTGTCCTTTCCCGCGCTTCCTCCGCCTGCGCTACTAAATGTGGCGATGGAGCTGAGTGCTCCGATCAAAGCGCTCGCAACGAAAAGGGCGATCACGAGTCCACTGATAAACCGGAACGCAGCTTTCGGATTGTCGAGGAGCCGGCGACCGGCGACAAGCGTGGCGGGACGATTCGCCCGTTTCACCAGCAGTCGCGAACCAGCGGTCGTGAACCATGGTCCGGCGAGAACCAGCCCCACAACGAGGAGCACGAATCCAACGAGCAACTCGAGAAGCTGGCCGCCATTGCTGCCCGGCTTGCCGTGCGCGTCGAAGTACGCGAGGACGGCGATGCCACCGAGGAGCGGGATGATCCGTACGATTCGCGGCGGGCGGGGCAACGCCCGACGGTTCACGCCGAGCGGCGATATCTGGACCTTGCGGAGAGCAATTCGCGCCGACACGACCGCGGCGATCGGTACGCCGATCACAGCGAGCACGATATCGATACCGTGCAACGAGAGGTCGCCTTGCGAGAAGGGCGCTCCGGTAAAGGGCACGTGATAAAGCAGCGGTCGGAATACGAAGAACAGTGTGAAGCCGACCGCGACACCCGCGATCGCTGCGACCACTGCCTCCACCGCGGAGACCACCGAAATCTGACGTGGCGTGGCACCGACGAGCCGCATCGCTGCGAAACGCTGCTCGCGCCGCGCCGCTGACAGCCGGCTCGCGGTCGCGATCAAGATGAGCACCGGCAGCATTAGGAACACGGCGACGGCGGCGAGAATCCACTGCAGATCGGGTCCACTCCCGATGGGGTTCTGACAGGCGTAGCAGTTGGCCGGCGCGCGCTGGATCGCTCCCACCTCAACGGCCCCGGGGACCTGCGAGAGCTGGCGCGCGGTGTGGCCGACGACGATGATCAACGAGTTCGGGGATGGAAGTCCAGCCGCACCGATAGTGCCGATCTCTCGTCCCGGGTACCGGTCGCGCAACTCCTTCGCCGGCTCGGACCGAAGAAGAGCCGTCAAGGCCGGCGACGCGTCGTACTCGCCTGGTCCGGGCAGGTGGGCAATCCCCGGCGGCACCGGAGCATTCCATCCGGCAGCGGCAACGTCGACGCGGTCGATCGCCTGGCTGCCGAACTCGTCGGTGCTGGACAGCCACCACAGCCCGCCGGATGCGGGAGCTGGTGGCGCTGATTGAGCTGAAGTATCGAGCCACGCGCCACGATCGGTCTGGGCTTGTAGCCCATTGACTCCAGCCAGCGCGGCGAGAAGCAGACCGACGCCGAGGGCGACGGCTACGGCGGTGACAAGGACGCGCAGCGCGGACTCGCGCCCACTGCCGAACGTCAGTCGAAGACCGAGGCGAATCACCGCGACGCGCCCACAGCTGCGGTGACCTTGCCGTCGCGCACGATCACTTCGCGATCTGCGTAGGCCGCAACGCGCGGCTCGTGCGTAACGAGGACCACGGTGGTCCCTTCCGCTCGCGCCGAGGTCGTCATCAAGCTCATCACCAACTCACCGGTCAGCGAATCGAGCGATCCTGTTGGTTCGTCTGCGAACAACACGTCCGGATGGGCGACGAGACCGCGTGCGAGGGCGACGCGCTGCGCTTGTCCACCCGACATCTCGCCGGCGCGATGTCGTTCCAAGCCATCGAGTTCAAGTCGTTCGAACCAAGTCCGCGCGCTTGCCAACGCTTCGCCGCGTCGCATTCCGCCAAGAAGGAGTGGCAGCGCGATGTTCTCCTCAGCGGTGAGCTCGGGAACGAGCTGGCCGAACTGGAAGACGAAGCCGAAACGGTCGCGTCGTAGCCGACTTCGTTGTTCTTCTCTCATCGCGGCGAGGCGCTGACCGTCAAAGGTGACCTCGCCGGAGTCCGGAACGAGGATTCCCGCCAGACAGTGGAGCAACGTCGACTTGCCTGAGCCGCTCGGGCCCATCACGGAAAGGACCTCGCCGCGTCTTACGGACAGATCGGCGCCGCGCAGCGCTGGTGTCTCGCCGAAAGAGAGTACGACGTTGCGCGCCTCGCAGATCGTGCTTCCGGCGACGACTGCGGATGACGCGTTGATCGCGCTCATGCCGCTACCGCTTCCGCCAACGCCACGAGCCGTGCTTCGGTGAGGTCGATCCATCGCAGATCAGCTTCGAGATGGAAGAGTCCGTGATCGGCGAGGAGCGTGTCGACGACGCCGCCCTTCTGCTTGACGTCGGTGAGCTCGCGCATCCGAGCAAGGTGGGCGGCCCGCTGGAGATCGAGGTACTCCTCTGCTCGGCGACCGAGCATGAGGGAGAGCACGACCTTCACGAAAAGATCGGTCTGAAAATGCGGTTCCGCCGGGATTGGCTCAGCAAGCCACGTTTCGACCTCGTCCTTGCCGGTCTCAGAGATGGTGTAGCGCTTCCGATCGGGACCGGCTCCCGGCTCCGCGTCGCCGACGACTGCCTTTCCGTCCCTCGTGAGTCTGGCAAGGGTCGCGTAGACCTGGCCGTAAGGAAGGGGGCGTTCTCGGCCAAAGAACGCGTCGTAGTCGCGCTTTAGGTCGTAGCCGTGGCTTGGTTCACGATCGAGGAGCCCGAGAAGGGCCATAGGTACACTCATACCTGAGAGCATACGCTGAGTGTATATGTGCAGTCAATACTCTGTGGTGGAGTCAGATTGCTCTACCCAGCGCGACTTGACAGGGTCTCATACGTGGTCCATGGTTTACTAGGTTCCTAGGATACCTGGAGACAGAATGATCGAATTTCATCTCGACGCACGCTCCGGCATGGCGCCGTATCAACAAGTCGTCCAACAAGTCCGTCATGCGCTCCGACTCGGACTCTTGGCCGTGGGTGACCAGCTGCCCACCGTGAAAGAGGCGGCGACAAGCCTCACAATCAACCCGAACACGGTGTCGAAGGCCTACAAGGAGCTAGAGCTCCTCGGTCTCGTCGCGGCCCGGCCCGGTATCGGCGTCTTTGTATCAGCGACACTCAGCGACGACTCACTCGCGTCGCACGGACCACTCCGCCAGAGTTTGCAACGTTGGGTGGCACAAGCGCGACGCGCTGGCCTCGACGATGAAAGTATCGACGCCCTCTACAAGGAGTGCCTTCGGTCCTCCGCCGCGGAGGACGTAGCGTGACCGCGTTCATCGAGGCGAACGGCCTCGGCAAGCGCTACGGACGCAAGTGGGCGCTCTCGGACTGCACACTTTCGATCCCCGACGGCAAAGTCGTCGGGCTCGTCGGCCCGAACGGCGCTGGGAAGACCACGCTGCTCCACCTTTCTGTCGGCCTCTTGCAACCGAGCGCCGGGTCGATCTCCGTACTCGGAGGCAAACCCGGCACCACGTCAACCCAGCTCGCCCGCGTCGGATTCGTCGCCCAAGACACCCCGACCCGCGCCGGGTTCTCGATTACCGATCACTTGCGCTTCGGCAGGTGGATGAACCCGAACTTCGACGTGCAGCTCGCCGCGGAGCGAATCGAGAGCCTCGGACTCGATCTCCACCAGAAGGCCGGCAAGCTCTCGGGTGGTCAGCGCGCGCAGCTCGCGCTCACGCTCGCGATCGCCAAACGTCCGGAGTTGTTGGTGCTCGACGAGCCGGTTGCCAGCCTCGATCCCCTTGCACGACGCGAGTTCCTCCAGGGCGTGATCGCAGTCGTTGCCGACTCCGGCACGAGTGTGATCCTCTCCTCGCATCTTGTAGCCGATCTCGAGCGAGTCTGTGACTACCTCGTCGTGGTCGTCGACTCCCGCGTTCAGGTCGCTGGCGAGATCGAGGAGCTGCTGGCTTCACACCACCGACTGACCGGACCTCGCCATGACCGCGCCGCGCTTCCACGCGACCAGGAGCTCATCGACGAGAGTCACACCGACCGTCAGAGCACGATCGTCGTCCGTACCGACGAGCCCATCCTCGATCCCGCATGGACGGTCGAGCAGCTGGACCTCGAAGACCTCGTCCTTGCGTACATGACCGGAGCCGCGACCCAAGACCGTCGCCCGAAGTTGGGAGTCCGCTCGTGATCCGCCTGGCGCTGCGTGAATTCAGAACCGAGGGGATCGTCGGCCTCGCGCTCGCCATCGCCCTTGGCGTCCTACTTCTCGTCACCAGGATTCACATCGTCAACGTGAACGACGCATTCCAAACCGCCTGCCGAAGAGCACACTCCTGTTCATCGACGCCGAACCCGGTGCTCACCGTCGACAATCCGCTGCAGCACGCTCTGCCACTCATCGCGATGGTTGCGCCCGCGCTGATCGGGATTTTCTACGGCGCACCCCTCATCGCCCGCGAAGTCGAGTCGGGCCTCTTTCGCCTCTCGTGGACGCAGAGCGTCACCCTGCGGCGCTGGCTCGCGGTGAAGCTCGGGATCGTCGGCCTCGCCGCGATGATGATCGGCGGGTTGGTGGCATGGATGGTCGACTGGTGGATGAGCCCGATCGACGCGGTGAACATGAACCGCTTCGGCCTGTCCAGCTTCGGCTACCACGGAGTCGCCCCAATCGGATATGCCGCGTTCGCCTTCGCGCTCGGCGCGACCGCGGGCGCGCTGTTGCGCCGAACGGTTCCGGCAATGGGCGCGACGCTTGCGGGATTCGTCGGCATGCGCCTCGCGGTCACTTACTGGATTCGGCCGAACTTTGCCTTACCGGTGTATGAGTCCGTCCCGCTTCCGATCAACGAAGGGGGTGTCTCCTTCTCCCCCGTGGCCACAACCGAGGCCTTTAATCCCCCAGGGGTGACTGTTCCGAACGGGTGGGTCTACTCGACGGAGGCAGTGAACAAGGCCGGACACGCACCGACGGGCCACTATCTGCTTAACGCGTGTCCGGCGTTCTTCAATCAGGCCCCACAACCTCCTCCTACGGGCCCGAAAACGGCGGCGGGAAATACTGGAGTGACTCTGTTCAACAACTGTGTCGACAAGCTCTCGAGAACGATTCACACGCTCGTCGCCTATCAACCGGGCAGCCGCTTCTGGCCGTTCCAGTGGGCCGAGATGGGGGTGTTCCTTGTGGCTGCGATCGCTCTCTGCGGACTTACGTATTGGTGGCTGCGACGTCAATACGGGTGAACCCGCCAACCATCACCTTGGCAAGGTGATGGGAAAAGTCCAGGTAGATGCCTATAAATCGCTGACGTGGTCCTCCGTTAGGCGAGTTGTCCATTGCGTCCACCGAAATCGGGCCTGTCGTATCGCGCTATACCACAAGCGACTGCAATCGGCGATGGACCCACAGCGGGAAGTTCACCCCCCTCCCGACGACGCGGCACGCAGCAGTTCTACAGCGTCGGAACTCCCGATCCAAGCCAGTGCTCGATGTGAAAGAAATGGAGCGATGCCGGAGGTAACAAGAGTGTGGGTTGCTCCGCTGATGACAAATTGCCGCCGAAGGCCCCGAGCCCCTTGACGCCAACGCCGCAGCTCGCGCTCGCAAATCCTTCACGCGGATCGTCAATTGCTCTCCACCGCCAACCCCCCATCCGAACGCCTTGCGCGGGGCTGCTGTCCGCTGCCAGCTAACGGGTCGCAGGCGGCAACCGAGGTCACCCATCAAGCAGGTCCTCCCGCGGGTTGTGCTCTGTCAATCGTCTCGCTGTCCGTCTCAATCGTTGGCTCGGTCGGAGCCACCGAGTCGATTCAACAGGACGAGCCACTCGGCCAACTGACCCCTATCTGGCAAAGGCAGCTCACCTCTTGCGCAAGCACCAATCTCGTCAAGCAAAATTGCTAACGCAACGGATTTGTCGGGCTCTGTCATGTCGAACTCAGTCAATGTCTGCCGGAGGTAGTAACAGTATGGGTTGCTCAGCCGCCGACGGCCTGGCGATCGAGATTTCCTTGCCAATGGTCCGAGCGCCCAAGACAGAGCTCGCAGGACCTTTGCCCGACGCGCGTAGTGCTCGCCCATGCCCCGCGAACCACGAGCTACGACCGTCGAGCGAGGGTTCGTGCCCGCAGTGCGCATCGCGGTCACAGTCATTACAGTTGTAGTTGTGCTTGGACGAATGATTGCGGCGAGCTGTCTAGCTCTTGGCTCTGCCGTCGTGCTGCAGCCAGACGCTGCACACGTCGTTCTACTGATTGCCGCAATCGCATTAGCCACATCGGTCATCGCGTCGTCGCGCGTGCTCCCTGCGAGCTCGAATCTTTTGCACGTCAACGGTCTCGCCGGATTTGCCAGCTCCATTTCTCACCGAACTGCAAGTAGCCCGGCGCTTGCAGTCTCCCGTTTAGTTCTTCTGTCTCAACCTCGACGTTGAGTGGCGAGAGTGATCCCACGGGATCGCTCTCCGGCCCATTCAATTCGAGACAGACAGGAGAACATCGTGTTCTTTTCTTCACTTACCTCTCTGGTGAGCCAAGCCGCTCATCCGTTCTTCATCCTTTTTGCGTGGCTACTCGCTACGTTTTTCGCACTCGTTCCTAATTACGTGTTCGCCATCGCACTCCTCACAATCGCCGTGATGATCGTCGTGTATCCCATCACCCTCCGCGGTACGCGATCGATGATGAAGATGCAGTTGCTCGCTCCCGAGTTGAAGCGAATTCAGACGCGCTTCAAGTCAAAGCCGTCGGCGAGCGTCGCGGAGCGGCAGGAGTCGCGGCAACGTCTGAACGAGGAGATGATGGCGCTCTACCAAGAAAACGGGGTCTCGCCAACCGGCGGCTGCCTAACGATGTTCTTGCAGTTTCCGATCTTCATCATTCTCTACGACACGATCAAAGGCTTAATCCATACGGTGACACAACACGGTCATGTCATCCCGCTTCCTCGATACGTCAGCTCGTCGAGCAAGCTCTACCACGCGGTAGCCCATGGGCATGGAGCCTTGCAGTCTTTCGGCATCAACCTTGCCGACTCCGTTCGAACGACTGGGCTCTCTTTCGGCACAAGGCTGCCGTTGATCGCACTGATCCTCGTCGCGATCGCCCTTCAGTACATCCAGATGAAACAGCTCTCGGGGCGTAACCCGACGGCAGCGAACCCGCAGATGCAGAAGATTCAGAGGCTCTTCCCGATCATCTTCGCGATCATCTACATCGCGATCCCAGCAGCGGTGAACGTCTACTTCATCGTGTCAAGTCTCTTCCGAGTTCTCCAACAGGAGTACATGTACCGCCGCGACCCACACATCCGCGCATCGATGGCGAGACTCCGGGAGGCGCCAGGATGACAGCAGCGACCCACGTTAAGGCAAGTGACGAGCGCGTCAAAACGCGGGATGGGCGACACATGCATGACTGATCGATTCCGCAGGGGCCTACTTCCACTGACGAAGGCTCTAATTCTCGACGCCAGGCAAGCGCTGCTCCTTCGCGGCTCGCAATTCGGGGTCCGCCTTCGGGCCCGTGCGCCGGAGTACCGTCCAAACGATGCGTTTCAATCCGTACGAGGCCGACTCCACTGCGTATGGGCACCTCTTCGAACTAGCGCGACATCTAGCGAAAGGGGCCCTCGACCCCGAGGTCCGTGCGCTTGTCGAGATTCGAGCGAGCCAGATCAATGGATGCGCGTTCTGCCTTGCGATGCACGCGGACGGCGCACGAAAGCATGGTGTCGAGCAGACCAAGCTCGACTTGTTGGCGGGTTGGCGCGAATCAGATGACTTCACGATAGAAGAGCGCGCGGCGTTGGCACTGGTCGAGGAGATGGTCCGAATTGGAGACGGTGGGCGTGTGGAAGCCGCAACGTGGGACGCGGCCCGTAGTGCATTCTCCGACGAGGAGCTGAGCGCGCTCATGTTCTCTGTAACGCTGATCCAATCGTGGAACATGCTTAACGTCACAGTTGAGATGCCTCCAGGGATTGAACTGCCGAGACCTCGTTAGGACCTGAGATGCCTGCACCCGATGTGGAGTGGCCGGGTGTTTGGTGGCTCCCTGAGCACCCCGATCGCCAAGTGCGGGGAACTGCGCACTTCGGCACGAGACAGCAACTCGAGGTGAGCGAGCAGTTCGAACCGCCTCCCCCGCTGGCCGTCAAGCCATCCGGAGTCGTGATCGTCGACGCAACACTCGAACCCCGCGATTACCCGGTGCTCTTCGGCGAGGTGGATGGGATCGGTGCGGTCACACTTGCCGAGGTGGGTGGTCTCTTCGCCAATGTGCCAGCCAACCAGCCATGGTCCTTCCGGTACGCGATCCAGGGTGCCCGAGTTCAGGAGGCGGACCTTAAGTTCAACAACCTTCTCTTCACGACCGACCACCTTTGGGACTGGGCGACCCCTACACACATTCGGCCCCAAAAAAACGACGGCGCGCTGGTGCTCCACTTTCCGGAGTCTCGGCTCTTCGAGTCTGTGGATGACGGCGTCGAGATACGACTGTTCACCCGCGCGACAGCGAGAATCTCAAGCCCAAAGGCATCGGCCGAGCTTGTCGCTATGTGGGAGATACGCCTAACGGAGCCGGTGTCGATCTTCGAGGCGATCGACCGTTGGCTCGGCCCGCTCCGCGACCTTGTGAGCTTTTTGTCCGGCAGTCCAAACCGCTTCACATGGATAGCAGCGGGTGGCCCTGGTTGGAACCACCCCCTTGACCTTCACATGTGGTTGCTAGGAGACAGTCTTCCTCCTTCCGATGATTCGATATCGACGCGCGATCAGCTGTTCCCGCTGGCGCTAGTGAAGGACGCGCCACGCGCGGTTCGCGATTGGTTGAGCCAGCGAGAGGACCTAAGGCAGGTGCTCGCGCGCCTTCTTTCCTCTGCCTACGCGCCGTTCGTCTTTGAGGATCACCGCGTGACAAACATCGCGCAGGCGGCCGAAGGTTTGCACAAGCAGTTGTGGGATCACCCGAGTCTCGATCCCAGTGAGCATCGCACCCGTGTCGAAGCGGCGATCAATCCCGACACGCCGAAGCAAACCCGCGACTGGGCAATGGGCGTGTTGAGCAATGCAAATCAGCTGTCGCTGCGCGTCCGCGTGCTCGAACTGGTCGGCTTCGCCGTGGAGGCCGGGCTTCCGATGGCTCCGGCGGACGCCTCAGCCTTCGCGCTAGAGGTTTCCAACGGTCGCAATCGACCTTCGCACGGCGGCGGGCTCGTCCGAGGGGGCGACCTCGACCGTCTTTACCGCACGTTTCAGGCTCTTGAATGGATACTGAAGGCGTTACTTCTCTCGCGGATCGGCGTGGCCACGATCGATGTCGCTGATCGATTCGCTCACGACGGCAACTTCGCGACCGTTGCAAGTCAACTCGGTTGGCAACCGGTTCCGCGTTCGCTCACCAAAGGCCCAATTGATCAGTCGAACTCAGACGAGACCTAAGTGGGCTTGTGTGCCACAAGGCTCGACCTCAAAGAGGCCAAATTTCTCTCAAACGGATCAAGCGCGTCGAGCACAAGGTTGACATCGTTTGGCGGCTCCCAGTGGGAACGCGAGCCTTCAACTTCCTTCCAAGAAAGTTCGGGCCAATTTGGAATTGCTCGCTCTCTTCCGAGGACCCTTTCTCGGTGAACTTCGGGATCGGATATCGAGCACAGAACAACGAAGGATGCGCAGTCGGCTTGTTTGGCGATGTCACGCGTGCCAGTCACCTCCGGACTCCTCGCGACACCATCTAGGACCACCCATCGGCCCTCTCGTAGCTGTGCGAGTGCAAGGTTCCACATGACTGTCCAACCCACCGAGCGAAATCCGACATGATCGAGTTTGCCCATTTCCGCCCAGACGGTTGCGTGTCCCTTCAGTCCTGCCATCACCCAGTCGTGACCAATGACTGGCGCCTCAAGATCAACTGCAGCGCCGCGGGCCAAGCTCGTTTTTCCCGAGCCGGGTAGTCCCGTGAGAAGAAGAAGTGTCGCGGACGACATATATGAGTCGTAGCCGACTGTTCGACCCTTGTGGCCCGACCCCATCACATATAGAACGCGTAGCGCGGGTGTGGCGTCCGGTTGGGAGGAACTTCTCTGAGCACATCTCCGACGAGCCGAGAGAAACGAAGCGTGATCGGCATTGTCTCCGCATATCCAGCCGAATTCCAATTGAGCTTGGTCAGCGCGAGCACCTCTTCAAAGATTCTACGAGGGTCGGAGTCGCCGTAGTGGTCGATGATCTCAATAGGCGCGGGTACGTGACCGTGAGGGTACTTTCCGACATGCGGAAGAAACCCAGTTGAATAAAGGAATGAGCGGCCACCGACCTGGGCAAGAGTGCCGCGAAGAGGTGGATACGTCCCTTCGCGGAACAATCGCACATCGCTCGTTCGACGGAGACCCACAAGGTCGAACGATGCGCTGCTTCCGAGCTGCGCTCGGACGGCGTCGCCGAAGCCTCGTCGTTCCTCTTCGGAGTAACGACTCTGTTTGTGAACCACAATTCGACTCGGCAAGGTATTGAGCTCGTCCCGATAGCGCTTTACCGATCTTTCGATCAGATCAGTGGCTAGATCTGCCGGCAGATGAGGTTCCCGCCCGTCGCGACTCTCGTTCCAGGGGAATTCATCGCCGCGGAGAACCCATCCGTTACCGAGCTCATCGAAGGCTTGCGCAACAGCGGCACGCATGTGACTCGCGTCACCGAGCGGCCGGTAAAAACTGATACCGATGAAACAAGACCCGGGCGCCATGTCGGTCGGCGCCCAAGGGGTACCGCCCGCCTTGAAGTACAAACCCGTAAAGAGATTCCATGCGACCGTCGCAGGATGATCCAAATTGCGCGCGGCGGCATCTGGACGAAGGATCGTCGACTCGCGAATGAGCTGCGTTGGTCGCTCACGCACCATCGCGTGGGACTTAAAGGCACGGCGCAGATCGCGGTGCACGGGTCCACCATCGCGATAGTCGGTCGCTCGAGCACGCTTATAGAGATCATCAGGAATGACAACCATGACGTAGTCGAGTGGGACATCTCGGTTGGTCACAATCCGGAATTTGTCATCGAACAACGCAAGAGCACTCTCGAATCGATCCCGGGACTTCTTCGTGTCAACGACATCGCGGAGTTCGTTTGTCGTGAGTGCCTGCGTGGTTTTGTCGGAAAACTCAAGCTGGCATCGGTAGCCAGTCGACTTGTCACAGCCCGGGAAGGGCGTGATGTTCTCGTCTCCAGCCACGCCGGCGCAGTAATCCTCCAACAATTCTCGTGCTCGGTGGACGCCAGCATCCGTGCCGATAAAGCCGACATGGACCTGTTCTCGGTGGGTGCCGTTCGACATTCCGACTGGTCCATAAAGCGTCACGCCAGTCTTGGGATCGTCGTGCACGCCGCCCTGGTTGAACGAGAGCTGGGGCTCAGCGAGCCACTGTGTCGAGATGTGATTAGTGGGCGGGGCAACGAAGCGCGGACGGCTGGTCATGACGCATCGGCCTCATCGTCGTCGTCCCACCAGTCCTCGTCGCCTTCTTCATCCATGAGATCAGCGATCGTGAACAACGTTTCGTTTGCCTGGTCGTTCTTTACGTCAAGGACGTCACCAGGAACTCCCGGCCATATCACCTCTGTTGTGGCGTAGATGGCATCGACAAGGATGGATTGCTCACCCGCCTTGATGGCGAGACGAGGACCGCCACCGGAGAGAAATTCCTTCCAAAACCAGAGGCGATCGAGATAGCCATCGTTGTAAATGTGGCTCTTCTTCCGCGTTACCTTCCTACCGATGCGATGAGAAGGTAGAGGTTGCACGCCATCAATCGTTATGTGGAACTCGGGACGCACAGTGAGAAACCACGCTGATCCGAAGCGTTCGAAACGTAGGCGTGCAGCCTCGTGATACCACTCATTTTTTGGTTCCCCGGTGCGGCGATGAGCATGGTGAACGACCGGCTTTTCCTGACTCCGCCCGGTCTTCGTGGTGTACCGGTAAGAACGGCCGGAGATTTCGCCTGTGTCGTAATCGCGGTTCGCCATGAACCAGTAGCGCTGGTGTTCGCGGTCAAAGCGGATGCCTCGCATTCCGAGGTGACGGCCGAGCGCGCGATTTAGCAGAGCGACTACTCGCCGGTGACCCTCCTCGGTTGAGGCCAAGTCAATTAGGTCGATCTCTTCGATGTCCGAGTCGATCACTGGCTGAAACGGGTGCTGGTTCTGGCGAAGACGTGAAAATGTCCACAGTCGATGGTCCCGAACAATGAATGGGAATACGATCCCGTGCGAACTCTTCGGGTACTTCAGCGACGAAGCGATCTCGCCTTCAGTCTTCTTCTCGTCGCGTATGGATGCCGATTCGACAGCTACGGGTAGGCCTGCCACCGGAAGCAGGCTCGAATGGAGCCGCTCAGGTTCACGCATTACAAGAGCTGCCCGACGAGGTTGCTTCCGATGACGCCGCTCGTGGTCCTCCTTCATCTGTCGAAGAACCTCGACCGTATAGACGAGTGGCTGCTTGTCGACCTCCGTGTGATGGGTCGGGCAAAGCAAGATTCGATTCGAAGCGCGGGAGTCGCGCTCGTGGTCCTCGAGAGGAATGCCACCCCTCGGTCCTTGACGGCTCGAAGCAACGATGTGCGCTGCCTCGCCGACGTTCACCGCCTTGCGAGTTCCTTCTCCCGGCTTCACGAGAACCGCACCACAGCCCGGAAAGGCGCACTCGTTTCCGGAGTCCGCGTACAACAGGTTCCGCTCGGAATCGAGAAGATCCGATCGGCTACTCGGAGTCGCCACGGCGACCTCCAATCATTGATGATGAGATATCAGCGTCACCCCAGGCGACCAGCACAGATTAGCGCCGCGTCAGCTCAGATTGGGAACACATGTTCGATCCGGGTGGAAGTCTCTCAATTGAACTTGGTTTCCGTTCCCGCCTACCTGGTAGTTCTTCGGCTGGATCGACGCTGCGCCGAACGCGGCTGTCGCAGGGGGCTGTATCCATGAGACGTGCCCGGTGTGGATCGTTCGTGCGCCGGCACGGACGTCCCGTCCTGCCTCTTGTACGGATGTACGTAGACAATCTTCTTGCCACGCTCGGTTTCTGCCATGATTCGGAGTACCTCCATCGATTCCCATTCGCTGTAGTGGGAAGTATACTGGGAAGGTGACTGATTCCGTGACGATGGCTCCGTTTGGTCCTCCCGTACAAGAGGTACCGCTGACCAGGTCTCCGCTGGTAAGTGTGATCGCGCAGGTCCGCTTCCCTGCCGTGATGCGGATCGAGGCTGACAGCGGGTTCGTCGCGACGTTCCAGGAGGCGATCCGGAAGGACTATCCGATCCTTCGGCCGGAGCGGCAGCTTGGGGTCATGATCGGACCAGGCGGCGTTCAGCCGCAGGATGCAGGAACGGTCTGGCGGTTCGAGACCAAAGACCCCGATGCTTGGCAGGTCACGTTGGCGCCGACCTTCGTGTCGCTATCAGCGAAGCGCTATACCCGGCGCAGCGATCTTCTCGCTCGTCTCACGGTGGTCCTCCATGCTCTCGAAGGCTGGCTCCATCCCACGGTTTGCGATCGGATTGGCGTTCGATACGTGGATCGCGTGACGGGCGACCAGCTCGCTCGACTGCACGCGCTCGTCCGTCCGGAGATACTCGGCGTCGCCGGAGAGGAAGCGACGCTCGGCAGTGCAGAGATCGTGCATGCGCTGTCCGACACGTTATTTCAGCTCGATGACTCCTCGCAGCTCCGCGGTCGGTGGGGCAGGCTTCCGGCTGGAGCAACGTATGACCCTGGCATTGAGCCGGCACGAGAATCATCTTGGGTTCTCGACTTGGACCACTACAGCGCACAGTCGGAGGACTTCGACCTGGCCGCGATCAGCGGCAAAGTAAATGAGTTCTGCGAACGCATTTACACGTTCTTCCGATGGGCCGTAACTGAGACATTTCTCCACGAGTTTGGAGCTGAACAATGAGTCCACAGCTGCAGGTGCGGCCAGCTCATGTGCATGACGAGGTCGACGTGGGAGGGCCGTGGTCGATCCTCCCAATTGCAGATTCGCTCCTTGAGCGACGGTCATCGACAACGACCCGGCTTGGGATGCCATTCGTCTTGTCCGACCTCGATGACCTGTTCGCTGGGGCCGAGCAGATGACGGGCGCGGTCGCGAGCTGGACCGCTCAGTTCTGGCAGTCATATATCAGCTCTACCGAAAGTGGCATCACTTACGCGAGTACGCCTCGTCCGGTGCGCGAGGAGGTGCAACGCCTTCGCGATGAGATCGCTCGTCGGACGCGACTCACGCGGGAACAGATTGCTCGAGCCGCCGGTGTCGATCGTCGCTCGATGAGTGCATGGGTCAAAGGTGACGCCACGCCCAGCGTGGAAAAGCTTGAGCGACTTCAAGTCCTAGCGGAAGTTGTCAGAGATATCGACGCGGCTGAACCGGGACGCTCGACGGAAGTGTTGCTAAGTCGCACAGCGGGACATGATCTTCTCGACCACATCGCTGCTGGTCGCCTTACGTATGCGCGGGCCTGGCAATCGCTCCAAGGGGCAGCTCCGCCGGTAACTGTTGTTCACCGTCCATCGACAAAGCGTCCACTCCATCAAAACGCTCTCGACGCGTACCTCAAGGGAGAGCTGAAGCCGCTCGGGCGAGCAGCGACGATCCGCCCGGACTCGGACTATGAGCAAGACCTCTCACAAGCTGAGCGGTTGATGCCTGTCGAACCCGTTCGGAGGAGTCGCCGAGGCTACCAATGATGAACCCGGTCGATTACTACGAATGGCACGACGAGCCACGGCAAGGAGACATCGTCCTGTGTGGTGTTTCACGAATCATCGCGGAAGATCACCACAGTCCGTCGCAATGGGAGTCCCTCGATGCCCACTTCCTGCAGGTTGATGACGCCTGGAATTCGGGGAAAGCGTTAGGCGTCGCTGCTGGGATCGGGCTTGCAATGGTGGTCACTCATGATTGCCAACTCGATAAGGAGTGGAATCAGCGGGTTCGCGAGCTACAAAAGAGCGGCGTCGAGCTCGAGCTAGCTGAACGCCAAGCGTCTGCCGACACGACGCTCGACCGGACGTTAATTATCAGCCCGCTCGTCGATCCAAACGACCTTCGAGGGGAACGCGGCAACCTTCTTGCCGGGAGGGTCATCGGGTATGTGCCAGTTCCTCCACATCCCGAAGAGCTCGTGGACGAGTGCGTCGTTGACCTGACCTACCAGTGCACGATCGACCGACTCGACGTTGTCAAGGTCACTTCGGTCAGCGAAGCAGCGCGCAAGCAGTTGCGGTATGCCCTTATCCAGCTCGATGCGCTACGCACTTCGGACCTTGGGTTTGAAGTCGAGGCGGTAATTGGTCGAACCATCGAAAGGGTCGAAGTTCCAGCGCGCGATCCCCTGACGGTCCGCATCCAGCTCGATGATGGGAACGTCATCCAGCTCCTGCAGCAGCCCGGTACGCCGGATCAAGAAACCGGGCGAACTGGCGGATTCTTCTCTGCGGAAGGCGGTGGCGATGCCTGACGCTGAACCCGACCTCAGTAACCCGATACTGAACTCACCGTATGACCCGCCGGAACAACATTTCGAGCTCGGTCCGAACGGTCCAACAGGGAAGGTTCTTCTCGGACGTCGTCCAAGTGAGTCCTTCATCCCGATTCCTCCGTCGCGCAAAGGAAAGTCAGACGGACAGCAGGCCCTCGATTTCGATGTCACGGGAGAGCGGCGCGAACGAAACACGCTGATCAATGACGTGCGACGGGAGGTTGAACGATGGCGAGCGAGTAATTGGAACGGTGTAACGCCGTACACGCGAAAGCTACTCGCCCATTGGGCAGGGCGTCCCCCGACTCGTGACGACCCAGTGCTCTTTTGCCAACGCGAAGCGGCGGAGACTGCAATCTTCCTATCCGAGGTTGCCGGACGTCATGGCACAGCCGACTATCGGCGTCGCCTTGAACCGGCCAACGAGTTGCACAACGATGCGCTGCCGCGAGTAGGCCTCAAGATGGCTACCGGTAGCGGCAAGACCGTTGTTATGGCGATGCTCATCGCATGGCAGACGATCAACAAAGTGATGACACCTAACGACGCTCGATTCGCTAAGCGATTCTTGATCGTGACTCCTGGCATCACGATCCGCGACCGACTTGGTGTGCTGCATCCAGAGCGCGAAGACAACTACTACCGCGAGCGTGATCTGGTGCCGTCCGGTCTTTGGGATGCGCTCCTGCAGGCACAGATTCAGGTCGTCAATTACCACGTCTTTCTCCCTCGCGACTCGAAGGAGATTCACGGTGTCGCGAGCAATACCCGAAAGTTGCTACGCGGCGGCAACCCTGGGCTCGACGATCCGTTCCAAGAAACTCCAGACATGGTTGCCGCCCGAGTCCTTCGGTCATTCGGCCCAGGCAAAGGCGAGATCATCGTCCTCAACGACGAGGCGCATCACTGCTATCAGGACAAGCTCCTCGAACATCCTGACGACGATGCCGATCGTGAGGATGAGGAGCGAAACCGCGACGCGCGTGTTTGGTTTCGCGGCTTACATGAGCTCCGCCGTCGGGCTGGAATCAAGACTGTCTACGACCTGTCGGCGACGCCGTACTACCTAAGAGGCTCCGGCTACAACGAGGGATTCATCTTCCCGTGGGTGGTGAGCGACTTCTCACTCATGGACGCGATCGAGTCCGGCATCGTCAAGATTCCCCGTCAACCCGACGACGACGACGCGAAGGGCAAGGAACTGCTCTACCTGCAACTCTGGGACAACATCCAGCCTCCGTTGCCGAAACGTCGAGCAGCTAGGAACGCCGATCTGGGACCACTCGGGTGGGTAATGCCTGAAACACTTGAGGGAGCGCTTCGCAGTCTCTACCGCAGCTACCAAGAGAACTTCTCGCGCTACGAGACTGGCTTGGCCCTTCTCGGCGAGCCACCGCCCGTATTGATCGTCGTGTGTCCGAACACCGTCGTCTCGAAGCTCGTGTTCGACTGGATCGCTGGAAGAACAGTCCAACTTCCCGACGGAACAACCGTCGTCGCGGACGGCGAGCTCCCACTGCTAAGCAACGTCGAAGATGGCACCTGGACAACCCGACAACGGACGATTCTGATCGACTCCGCACAGCTCGAATCCGGCGAGCCACTCGGGGCTGACTTTCGAAAGGACGCTGCACTCGAGATCGAAGCCTTCAAACGTGACTTTCGTCTACGAGAACCTGGAGCTGATCCTGACAGCCTTACCGACGCCGACTTGCTGCGAGAAGCCATGAACACAATCGGCAAGAAGGGCAAGCTCGGCGAGCACATTCGTTGTGTGGTGTCGGTGGCAATGCTGACCGAAGGATGGGATGCGAACACCGTCACGCACATCCTTGGCCTTCGACCCTTTCGGAGTCAGCTCCTTTGCGAGCAGGTGGTCGGACGCGGTCTTCGCCGAAGGAGCTATGCGATCAACGAGGAGACGGGGCGATTTGAGCCCGAGTATGCCGAAATCTACGGGGTGCCCTTCGCCTTCATACCGGGAGACCGACCGGAGTCGAAGACGAGGGACCCACGTCCAGCAATCGAGGTTCGGGCCGAAGACACCCGCTGGCAACTTGAGATTCGGTTTCCGAAGCTCGATGGCTATCGATTGGAATTGCCCGACGAATCACTACATGCGCGCTTCGACAATGAATCGATACTCCACCTTGACTATGCGACGGTGGCACTTTGGGTGGAGACTCGCGGTGTCGTCGGAGAGGCACAGCAAGTTGACCTCGACGACATTCGCAACGCGCGACCGCAACGAATCGCATTCAGCATCGCCAAGACACTCCTGCAACGCGAGGAGTTCTTCGCGGCCCACGCGGGCGCTGAACGGCCATGGCTGTTTCCGCAGATCGCCTCGATCTGTCGCCGCTGGCTGGACGAGTGCGTATCCACGGACCCTGGAGTGACCAAGGGCCATCTGCTTCTCACGCAGGCGGGCGCCAAAGCTGCTGAAAAAGTGTTCGGATCGATCGTTCGCGATCCGGAGAACCGGGTGGCGATGCTGCTCCCGGTGATTCGCCGATTCGATCCCATCGGCTCAACCGATGGCGTGAGATTCGTGACACGTAAGGTAGTTATGGACCCGCCGCCCACAAAATCACATCTCAATCACGTCGTCCTCGACGGGATTCGCGGCAATTCCTGGGAGGAAGGACTTGCCCAGCTTCTTGAGCACCACGATCGGGTGAAGGCGTATGTCAAGAACGAACGACTCGGGTTCAGCATCCCATACGTCCACGCGGGGCAAACACACGAATACGTCCCAGACTTCCTCGTTCGCTTGATTACAGAGCCGCACGACGTGGATCGAACGCTCATCGTCGAGGTCTCGGGTAGCCAAAAGTCACCGGGGCCAACTGCGGCCAAGGCAAATACCGCAAGAGACCAGTGGTGCGCTTCAGTAAACAACTGGGGAGAGTTCGGCCGTTGGGGTTACGTGGAGGTCCACAACCCTGCTGAAAGCCCGGGACTCATCAATGAGGCAATCGACAAGCTCTACGCCGACAACTACACGGCCCATCTGCCGGACTGACTACGGGGAATCCATGCCACCACGACGACCACGAACTACAAAGCCCACCCAGGTTGACGCCATCACGCACAGTGACAAGCGCGCAAACCTTCCTACGGCAGACGCTCAAGAGTTCGTTGCGCCGGAGCTCGAGCAACCCGTTCCAGTTCGTTATCCCCGTGATCCTTCGCTTGACCCCCAGCTGGTCTGGAAAGGGAAGGATGCACTCGATGGCGAGGACCTGGTCGCAGAAGCGCCTGCGATCTACATCCAGGAGAAGGTGGACCCCCGAGTCCTTGTCGAGAACCTAAGGCACACGGCGGATAGGGCTGAGAGCGAGCCGGAACTAACCCTTTTCGATGCATTCGACGGCTTGCCAGAGCTGGACCTAGTCGACTTCTATCAGCACGAAGCGAACTGGTCGAACCGGATGATTCTCGGCGACTCCTTGAACGTCATGGCAAGCCTTGCAGAACGTGAGTCGCTTCGAGGCAAGATTCAGATGATCTACATCGATCCGCCTTATGGCATCAAGTTCGGTAGCAATTGGCAGGTCTCGACGCGCCGGCGTGAAGTTAGAGATGGCAGATTCGTGGACGCGTCTCGAGAGGTCGAGCAGATCAAGGCGTTTCGCGACACATGGGAACTTGGCATTCACTCATATTTGACGTACCTCCGGGATCGACTAACTGCGGCCAAGGAGCTACTCACTGAGACTGGTTCAGTGTTCGTGCAAATCGGCGATGAAAATATTCACCTCGTCCGCTCGTTGTTGGATGAAGTATTCGGCAGTGAAAATTTTGTCACAACGATCATTGTTAAGAAAAAGAGCGCCACCACTCCTACCGACCCAGTCAATGATTACGTTCTGTGGTGCGCGAGCGATCGAACGCGGCTAAAGGTCAGACCGCTGTTCGATGAACGCCGCGAGCCCGAGGAGGACAACAAGTTCAACACGCTGATCGACCAAACAGGCCTGCACCATCGTGTGGCCCGGATTACGCCCAATGAGCTCGAACGACTCTTAGCTTCAGGCGCGAAGTGGGCTCGCGTCAATTATCCAATCGTCAGCCAACATCCAGACCCGATTCGTAGTCGAGACTTTGTCTGGAATGGCAAGCCCTACTCGTGCGGGTCAAATCAACAATGGCGCTTCGGAGTTCCCGGACAGATGGAACGACTCGCGGCCTCCAATCGACTGTTTGACGGCGGTGGAGCCTCTCTTGGTGGAATCGTCTATTGGGATGACTGGCCATATACAACTCGCTCTAACATTTGGGAGGACTTTCACGGCGAGCCCGACGTGATCTATGTCGTACAAACCAACCGGAAGATCGTCGAGCGGTGTCTACTCATGACAACCGATCCTGGCGATCTCGTTCTAGACCCAACATGCGGCTCGGGAACTACTGCCTACGTGGCGGAGCAATGGGGCCGACGGTGGATCACGATTGACACCTCCCGAGTCGCTCTGGCATTGGCCCGGCAGCGCTTGATGGGAAGTCGCTTCCCCTATTACTTGCTCGCAGACTCTGACGATGGGAGAGCTAAAGAGAGTCAACTCCTCGGGAGTGAGTTGCCACCTTCCCAGGTGACAAACGACATCCGACACGGGTTCGTCTGCGAACGGATTCAACACGTCACCCTGAACTCGATTGCTCATAACCCGGATATCCAGGACGGTATGAGCCAAGACGAAATCTTTCAGGCGATACGCCGCCACGCTGAATTCGAAATTCTGTATGACAAGCCCTACGAGGACACAAGGAAAGTTCGCGTCGCAGGCCCTTTCACCGTGGAGAGCCTCTCCCCGCACCGGTCGCTTGCCTTTGTCGACGGCAAATCCGATCGCAGGGAACTCGCGGGCGGACCAACGATCGACGACGCGCTCCATGGCGACGGATCGTTTGAACAGACGATCCTCGCGAACCTTCGCACGGCTGGCATACAGAATGGTCGAAAGGGTGAACGACTCACCTTCGACGCCCTCGATTCTTACGCCTCCGCATACATTCAAGCCGTTGGTCTGCGCGAAGACGTAGACGAATCAGTTGATGGCACCCCGCGGAAGGTGGGTATTTCCATCGGCCCTCAATACGGCACAGTTGGTCCTTCATTCATCAAGGATGCGGCGCGCGAAGCGAATCGGGCTGGAGGCATCGATTTGCTCTGCGTGTTGGCCTTTGCGTTCGATCCCGCCGTCCTAGGTACTGGCGATGACTACGTGACGTCTGATGAGGGATTCGCGAACGTGGCCGCCGAGCGTCGGCTTGGACGGGTACCCGTGTTGCTCGTGCGAATGAACGCCGACCTGGTGATGGGCGAAGAACTGAAGAAGACCGGCGCTGGCAATTTGTTTACTGTGTTTGGCGAACCTGATATCGAGATCAAGCATGACGGGGACGAGTTGCGCGTCTTACTCCACGGAGTGGATGTGTACGACCCCAATACTGGCGCGATCCGCAGCAACGACTCAGATCAGATCGCGCTCTGGATGATCGACACTGTTTACAACGAAGAGTCTTTCTTCGTCCGACACTGCTACTTCACCGGCGGACAGGACCCCTACGCCAGACTTAAGCGGGCACTCAAGGCGGACGTCGACCAGGATGCATGGGCCAGTCTCTACCGGACCGAGTCTCGAGCGTTTCCCAAGCCCGAGACAGGCAAGATCGCAGTGAAGGTCATCAATGATTACGGCGACGAGGTGATGAAGGTCTTTGCTGTCTGAGTGAACCGCTCATCGCTGCGCGACGGCGCACACCGTCCGTACCTCGCAACGTCGACATCGCGGACCAGGGTTGGGTTGATAGTTCCGCGCTCGAATCTGAACTGCGGCCACTGAAACGGCTGCCTCGGCTTCTTCGATCGAGGTTTGGTCCACCGGAACGGACTCGCGTGACCCTGCCTTCAGGTCGTGGACATAAGCGGCGCGGACGTCGAGTCCTTCTCGGCGCCCTGCGTCAACATAGACCTGGAGTTGCAACGCGTGATCGGCGATTTCCCCACTTGTGGATGTCTTGTAATCAAGGATTGCGAGCGCCGTCTCCACACCACCTTCGCGATCGAGAATCACGTCAGCGCGTCCGGCAATGATCACACCATCGAGATGGAGTTCAAACGGCCGCTCGGACTCCCAGATGCGGAAGAGATCGTCAGTGTGAGAGGTGACGTACTCAGAGATCAACCGGCGCGCGGCTTCCTTCAGCTGACGATGAGCGGGTTTGTTTGCAGTCGGCAGGAAGAAGGTGGAGTCAAGAATGTCGTCGAGTTCTGCTTTTGTTGGCACCGAACCGCTAGTCCGTGTCACGTCCGCGACAGACCGGAGTACATGATGCACCGCATTTCCGTAACCAAGTTCCGGCGCGAGTCGAGGCTGGAATCCGAGGAGCGTGCGCAAACGATAGGCGTGTGAACAGTCGAGAAACGCAGCCATTTCGCTATAGGTGATGTCGATCGGATCGTCGTCGCTCTCATTTGGTCGTTCAACGCCGGAGATAGATATGGCTGCAGGATCAATTTCGAGATCGGCATGTTCCAACCAATACGGACTTGCATCAACAGCGTTGACATTGACTCGAACGTGTCGGGACAGGGACAACCAATCTCGAGAGCGCGTGACCCCGACGTAGAAGAGCCGCCGTTCGTCACCGTCGCTTCCCTCATAGCGTGGGGCATCGAAGCTCTCCCGCGGAACGAGCCACTGTTGAGGTCGCCCCGTCTTCGATGACGGGAAGCGGTTCGCCGTGAGCGACGGCAAGAACACCACCGGCCATTCGAGGCCCTTAGCTCGATGGATGGTCGTGAGGTCCACTGCGTCGAGGGCGAAATCGGGTTCGCCATCGAATCCCTCGTAGGCACCGTTGGCGTAGTTGATGATGTAGAGACCGAGGTTTTGGTAGTACCACGTCCCTCGATCCTGGCCGCCGACCTGCTCCCCGGCTACCTCAGCGTCAGGTCGAGAGCGGCGGCGGACCGACTCATAGTCGGCCAATAGGGTGCTGAATCTTGCGAGCGTTCCTAGCCGGTTCACCTGACGCGAGTCGCTCAGGTCCCAGCCTCGGACCGGAAGTTCAGAGAGAAGCTCGTAGAACTCGCCGACGAGGTCGGCGGTCCGATCCTCTCGAGGAACGGCTTCGCGCCATTGACGTAGGAGTCGGCCGACTCGGGTGCGCTGAGCCAGGCTGAGTTCGAAGACGTCTTGGTACTCACCAAACAGTGCTTCATCGCCGATTGGTGAGCCCTGTCCAAATCCGGCCCGCCAGTCAAGATTTGTCAGCCACGCGATGGTCCGTCCGAGCACCACTGCCTCAGGCTGTTGAAACAGTCCGATACGGCCTCCGGGCTGAACTGGGATATCGAACGTCGCGAACTGATCGACGAGTCTTGGATAGGCCGCGCTCGTCCGTACAAGAACAGCGATGTCTCGAAACGGAACGCCATCGTCGTTGAGATCGAGAATGAGCTGTGCGATCCACCCCGCTTCTTCGAGCTCGGACGGCGCATTCCACGCGACCACCTCGGGACCTCCGTGGCTGGGTCGGTAAACCTCCATCACCTTCGGAAGCCGCCTCGGGATCGATGTCGCGAAGGTGTTTGCTCGGTCGACGATCTGAGGGCGGCTTCGTCGGTTCGTCGTGATCGCATAGGTAGCGACGTCCGCGTAGCGGGAGGCGAACTCCACAATGTTCCCAACGTCGGAGCCGCGCCACTGATACACGGCCTGGTCGTCGTCGCCAACCACGCACAACTCGACGTTTCTGCCCGTGAGGAGCCTGATGAGGCGCTCCTGCGCGGGGTTGACGTCTTGGTACTCGTCGACAATCAGATGACGCAGTTCTGCATGGACGCGCGCCGCGAGGTCGCCTTGCTCGAGTTCTTGAACGGCCCGCACGACCTGTTGCCCATAAGTGAGCAGTCGGTATCGCTCAAGGGTCGCGAGGTACTCAAGCAATACGGTTCGAAACGGTTCGGGCATGGCGGCCGGGTCAATGAGCTCGTTCTCGACGACATCGACGCTTGTTATGAAGGCCTCAATTGAGGCGAAAAGGCGATCACGCCCTGCCGGGTCGAGTTGGCGAATTTCAAGATGATTGGCCTCTCGGCCAAGGAAGGCCGTCAGCTGGTTGTCGTCGAGAACGTCGTAAGTTTCGAATCGCGGGATGCGCTGCTGCAGCAGGCGATAGCAATACGAGTGAATCGTTCCTACAAAGAGACCTCCCAAGAGGTCGAGTGCGTCCTTTCCCATGAGGGCCTCGACCCGACTTGCGATCCGGTTATTGAGCTCTTCAGCCGCACGCTCGGTGAAGGTGAACGCGACGATGCCTGGTGGCGCAACACCGGTAGAGAGCAGATTCGCCACGCGCTGTGCGACAACCTCGGTCTTACCTGATCCAGCCGATGCAATGATCTGCACGTGACCGCCGCGGTGTCGTACTGCGGCAAGAGCGTCACCTTCGAGCCGCGGAATCACAAGTCCATCCGAGTCGGGGCAGCGCGTGTTCCGTCGTCGGTCAACCTGCGCGCCTCTCTTCCGAGCTCGATCATGTCTGCTTACACCTGCGCTGTCTCAGCACGACGAAAGCCTTGACGGCACGATGACGATGTGCCGCCGTAGGTCAGGAATGACGAAGGTCCACAACTGGCCACGATGCGTCTCCGTGCAAGATTTCCGGATCGCCCGTTAAGAGCTCAGCACCGTGAGCGAGGGCAGTAGCTACCGCGAACGCGTCGGCGTATGCCATCCGGTGTCCCGCTTTCACGCGGGCAGCTTCGAGCACTCGCTCTTCGGTGGGCAGGTCCAGACTCAGCAAGCGGCGCAGCTCGCGCACGACCTCGCGCGAGCGGTCAGCGCCAGCGCGTCGTTCGAGCACGTACGCGACCTCACCGACATTGATCCAGCTCATGATCGGACGGCTCGCGAGTGCTTCCTGCACCCGACTGGCCGCGGGTTCCTCTCCCTCGAGCCACGCGAGGACGGCCCAAGAATCGAGGCACTCGGTCACCGGTCACGTTCCGCGCGATGATCGGCCTCGAGCTCGGAGAGGAGACCCCGACCCGCCAAGCTCCCACGAAGACTTGCTTGCTCTCGAACGGGCTCGACCCGTACAGCCTCGCCATCGAGAGAGAAATCAACTTCGTCACCAGGCGCGATGCCCAGACGGTCGCGCATCGATTTCGGAATCACGACCTGCCCCTTGGGACCAACACGGTAAGTCATACCGATGAGTATAACCTTCGCTCCGTCCTTGTCAGCCCCGTCAGAGTCCCAAGAAGCGGGCCTAGTCTCGACTGTCTATATGTGCGGACGATTCACGCTTACGCAGTCGCGCTACGCGCTGGAAGGCTTTTTTCACGTGAAGCCCGAAAACGACCACGTCGACGACCGTGCGTACGTGCCTCACTACAACTTCCCGCCGACCGAGCAAGCACCGGGTGCGCGCATCGGCAGGGACGGTGAGATGCGCCTCGACACCTACCGCTGGGGCTTCGTGCCGAGTTGGGTCCGCAATATCGCCGAGTTCAAGCTGACGACAATCAACGCCCGATCCGAGTCAGTCGCGAAGGCGAAGACGTACGCAGCGGCGTTCCGCTCCCATCGGCTCCTCGTCCCGGCGGACTCCTTCTTCGAGTGGGACCGCACCGACCCGAAGAACAAGCAGCCCTACCTGTTCGCTCGTCGCGACGGTGAGCCAATCGTCTTCGCCGGCCTCTACGACTCCTACCTCCATCCCGACACGTCAGAGGGCGAGCACTGGATCGCAACGTGCACGATCCTTACCACCGCCGCTAACGAAGACATGCCAATCCACGACCGTCTACCGCTGATCCTCGAACGAGACGTCTGGGAGCGTTGGCTCGACCCCGAGTTGCACGACGTCGATGAGCTCGAAGCGATGGTGGGCGTCGCGTCATCCGGCGTTCTCACCCACTTCCCGGTTGACCGGAAGGTCGGTTCGGTCAAGAACGACGATGCGTCGTGCATCGAGCCCGTCGAACTAAGCACGGGAACGCTTTTTTAGGTCTGCGATCCCCCGCGCAATCGCGAGGCCCGTTCGTCGAGCGTCTCGCGATGCTCCGGTGCACTCTCCCGAGCGATCGCGTTGGTTTTGTAGAGGGGGCTTTCGGCGGGTCGCCACGAGAGGTCGTACTCCATCCGCGGCTCGTCGGGATGCCTCGACACAAGGCACAGCGCGGTCACGCTGTCGTCACGCCAGTCCGCGATCTGTTCTTGCAGCTTTGCCACCACAATCCCGCCGATCTCGTTGCGCTCGATTAGGCCCCAAGCCGAATGAGGCTCGTCACCGCGACCGAATCGCCAGCGGTTGTCACGCAGTCGGCTCCTCTCGACAACAAGAACCTCATTTGGCGACGACACCGTACGAGCTTCGCGCGCCGGTGTTCCGATCACGGCGGGTTCCCTCATCAGGAAGCCCTGAGCTGGACCGTCGACGTTCGCGTCGACGGTCGCGAGGACGATAAAACGTCGACGCGCGAGGACCGGAACGGTTCCGAAATCAGTCAACGCGGCTGAGACTCTCAGGGCGATCGGAGCACCCGTTCCAGGGGTAAACCTCGACGTTCGATGATTCCGCTGGCGCCCAAAGACGCGGAGACCCGACGAGCGATTCCCGTCATCTGAGAGCTGAAATCACATGCGGAAAACGTCGACGCGCGCCTCGTCCAAGCGTCGACGCGACCCCCTCGGCACTCTTGTGCATCAGGTGTGCTGCCCGATGCAACCCTCGCGGAGGAACCGCCATGGCTGTCACATGACCCTTCTCAGCGCCGACGAAGCGGACCGTCCGCCTCGCGCCTTATTCGCGCCTTAAACCGACCTCATACGTGCCTGATACCGCTCGGTCGCGAACGGCAAGGCTGAAGCATGCCGCTCGGGTCGGGCTACGTCGGCTCGATGAAGAGCTTCACCGCTAAGCCGAGACCTACGAGCGCAACCACGATTCGCAGCGCGTTCGCGGGAAGCCGCCGTGCGAGACGTGGACCATAAACGCCGCCCAGGAATGCGCCGAACCCGAGCGAGCAGGCGGCCACCCAGTCGATCGAGCCGAAGATCGCGAACCCGATCGCTGAGATCACGTCGGACACTCCGAGGAGGAAGTTCTTGTAGGCGTTCGCTCGCGGTAACTGCTCGTCGATCGCGACCAGGATGAGCGCGAGCAGCATCACTCCGGACCCCGCACCGAAGTAACCGTCGTAGCAACACACACCGAAGAGTCCCGCGTAGAACAAGTACCGGCTCGCGCCTGCCAGATAGCGACGCCGCCAGGTCGCGAGCCGCGGCTGGCAGAGCAGCGCGATCGACGCCGCGGCGAGGAAGAAGGGAACGGCGTGGTCAAAGATCGACCCTGGTGTCACTAGCAAGAGCGCGGTGCCGACAACGCCTCCGGCCGCGGCGAACGGCATGAGCTGACGAAGGCGGCGTGCCCGGCCCTCGAGCTCAGGACGACCTGCGAGTGTCGAACCCGGCCAGTTGCCAATGAGGGCGACTGCGTTCGTCATGTTGGCGTGGAGTGGCGACAGCCCGACCGCAAGCAGCACTGGGTAGGAGATGAGCGACGTGATGCCGCCAGCCGTACCCACCAGTCCAGCGAGCGTGCCGGCTCCGAAAAGCAGCGCTGCGCCGGCAATCGAGGTAGAGATGTCAATCAGGGTAGGAGAACGTGACCCGCTGCTGGGGCGACCGAGGTCACTAAGGAAAACTGAGCACGCCTATCGGCGGAAGGTCTTAGCCTTTTGGACATGGCCGATCGCGCTCGACAGCGGGTGGTGCCCCACCTGTCGTATGAGGACCCATTTGCCGCGCTCGACTGGCTCTGCCGAGTTTTCGGCTTCACCGAGGTGAAGCGCTTTGACCGCGGCGATGCCAACCTGACCTCTCGACTTCGAGGGCCTAACGGTGGGGCGGTGATGATCTCGGGCACCGACGACGAGTTCAAGGAGTGGATGCGCGAACGAGCGCCGCTCTTCGAAGAGGCGACCGGTCGGTCATGGCCCCTATTGACCCACACCATTACTGTGATCGTCGATGACGTTGACGCACACTTCGAGCAAGCTGAATTCGAGGGTGCAGCACTGCTCGGTACGCCGCGGGACCAACCCTGGGGAGTGCGCAGCTACGCGGCTCTCGACCCAGAGGGACATCAGTGGGAGTTCGCCACCGTGCTAGATACCACGCACCCGTAAGGAACCTCCCAAGCACAGCAGAAGGCCCGAGCCGAAGCCCGGACCTTCTGCTGTGCTTCAGCCCGCCGGAGCGGTACGACGACTACGCCACGTCGTTTGGGTCGTCTTCCCCGGCGCTGTCACCATCGTCGGACGCTCCGCCGTCAATGACCGACACCGATGCGATGGAGGCACGATTCCGCTCACGGCGACGCCGTGCCTTCGGCCTACTACCACCGTCCACGACGAGTTGCTCGACGGTTGACAGCGTGTACCCCTGTTCCGAGAGGAACGACAGGTACGCCCGCTCGCGCTCCGCGAACTGCGCGTTGCGCCACGTGTGCACGCCCATCTGCGACTCGACTGCCGATGCGACCTGCGCAAGCAGAACGAGCGGAAGTCGAACGTCCGTTGACCGCTCGACCAACAGGTGGCCGATCCTTGGTCCCCACGACTCGCCCTTCGACAGGTCGATACTGCCGAGCGTCGCGATCATCGCGGCGTCGGCACGCCCGAACCCGTTCGGGTCCGACAACGCGGCGTCCACCGCGTAACGCAGCACACCCTTCGGCGTTGACTTGCGAGCGAGCAGATCGGAAACGAACTCACGGCGCACCGGCTCAGCAGCCCGCCACGCCTTGTTGTTCTCGATCACCTCACGGCGCTTCGCCTTGGCTTCCTCTGCCTCGGGTCCGCTAACTGTGTTCGCCGCCGCCTTCGGCTGGAGCTGGTGGCCGTTCTCCTTCCACCGCGTGCAGTACTGCGTGACATGGAGGTCGCCTGACCAGTCCGTCTCGATAGCGACCGCGTAGCCGAGGCAGTCCTCGTGCGCGTTTGGGTCGAGGGCCTTGCCCTTGTGATCGAACAGGTCGCGCACGCGCACGACGGTCTTGTCGTCGCGCTCGGGCCGCTCGATCACCTTCACACCGCGGGCGTTGAAGTCAGCCAGTAGCTCCTGGAACCGCGCCTCGCTCTCGCGGTCTTGGCGAAGACGCGAGAGCTTGTGTTCGAAGCTCCCAGGTGAGCGCACCGCGAGCACCGTCAGCTCCTTCACGGCCTCCTTGTTCTCGGAGAACTCCGCAATCGCCGCGGCCTGATCGAAGGTGAGGTCGTGGCGAGCAGTGAGTGCCATCGCCACCTCGTTCTTGGCAACGGTGATCGCCTGCTCCACGTCCTTCTTCTTCCGACCCGCCGCCTTCGCGATATCAGCGGTTGGCATCCCAAGCAGCTCCATCTGCCGGTACGCCTCCGCTTCCTCCGAAGTGGACAGCCCTTCACGGTTGACGTTCTCAGCGACGAAAGCCGTGAGCGGTGCCAGCTCACTCTCCGACCAGATCGCGTCGAGGACACAAGGCACCGTGGCGAGTCCCGCCTCGATGGCCGCGGCCGCTCGGCGGTGACCGGCGATGATCCGATAGCCCGCGTCGTCTTGGGTGACGACGAGCGGCTGGACGATCCCGACAAGCTTCACCGACTGCGCCAGCTCCTTGATGCCGGTGAGCTTGGTGCGCGGGTTGCTTGGGTGGCCGACAAGCGCGTTCGGGTCGAGCTGTAACAGCACCGCTGCGTGAGGAGCCTCCTGCTCGCCTGGCTGCTGTTCGTTGGTGGTTTCGGTGATGGTTATGGTCACTGTTTCCTTTCATGCTCTTAGTTGCGGCCCAGGCCGACGCTCGGGCGTCGGCCTCTGAAGGCCGAAAAGCCGGGGGCGGGACGGCGGGTCAAGCGGTGGGCGAGGAAACGAAGGCCGGTGGGCGAGGCGAGGAACGAGCCGGCCCGAAGGGACGCCCACCGTGCCGGCGTCCCGGAGACCAGCGCTTGACGCGACGGCACGGTTCCGGCAGCGCGCTCCGGCTCACCGAGGGTTCAGCAGTCAGCGCCCGTGCGCCTCGTACCAGAGACCCTCGGGCTCAAGTCCCCTCGAAGACGGCCGCCGTACCAACCGAGGCACCCGAATGCTTCAGTAGAGGGGATGCGACCGACGCAACGACGAAGCCTCACAACACCACTGATGGTGTTCGCCGTCGTACTCGGAAGCCTGCTGCCGACCACCTTCGCAGGCGCCTCGACAGCGTCCACCCTCCGACTCCTGACCGAACCGAGCTCAGGTATCTTGCCGATCGACACGGTCTTCTCAGGTGCGAAACGATCGGTCGACCTCGTCGTCTACGAGCTCGCCGACCCTCACATCGAGGCGATCCTCGCCACCGACGCCGCGCGCGGCGTTGCGGTCCGGGTCCTCCTCGATCGTGACGATGAGGAATCCCACAACGCCGCCGCGTACGCCTTCCTCCAGGCACACCATGTGTCGGTGCGGTGGGCATCCGATCCCGGCATTGAGTTGACGCACGAGAAGTCCGCGGTGATCGACAGCAACACCGCCCTCGTCATGACGCTCAATCTCGTCGCGACTGACTACGCGGCGACGCGGGATTTCGCTGTCGTCGACACCATGCCCGGCGATGTCGCAGCGATCGACGCAGCGTTCGTCGCGGACTGGCGGGGCGCGGCGATAACGCCGTCGCACGGCTCGGACCTCGTCTGGAGCCCCGGTGCCGAATCAGCGCTCGTGTCACTCATCAACGGCGCACACCACTCCCTCCTCGTCGAGAACGAGGAGATGGCCGACCCGTACATCACGCGCCCGCTCGAAGCGGCAGCACACCGTGGTGTCCACGTCGAGATCGTGATGACTGCGTCATCCTCCTGGGACTCAGCCTTCGACGCGCTCGCGTCGGCTGGTGCCACTGTTCGCACCTACGCCGAGTCCGCGGCGTTGTATATCCATGCGAAAGCGATCGTCGCCGACGCCGTCCAAGGCGACGCCCGCGCGTTTGTCGGATCACAGAACTTCTCGATCACCTCGCTCGTGCACAATCGCGAGCTGGGCATCATGACGAGTTCGCCCGGGATCGTGAACGGCCTCGCGTCGACGATCAAAACAGACTTCGCCAGCGCTCGACCGTGGAACACCTAGTGCGTCGATCATGAGTCTGGCAGTCGATCCAAGACGAAAGCGTGGAGAACAGGGCCTCGAACAAGCCTTGACAAAACTCGCGCTAACGCTCGAATCTCCCGGCAGCGACGACCTCATTCCATTCACTGAGGCATTGATGTGGCTCTATTACCTCAGGGAGTGGCACCTCGTTCGCATGGGCGGCAAGATCGCCGAACTCCGCAAGAAGACCGACGTGACTGATGAGGGCAAGACTTTTTTCTCCGCCGTTTGCTGGGCGCGTGGGCTTGACACGCATGGGACTACCGACGTGGCGGATCTAGTCGTCAATCTCTCTTCGTCGGGCATCTTGGGCGCGGGTTTGGTCGGATTGATGGTCCTCGGCTCTCCCGGCAAGTTGCACTGGCGATGGGTGGAGCGCGCCATCCTCCCGACATCGCCGAATGACAAACCGCATGGCCGGGACGTGTTCTATGACTCGTTCGTTGCCGGACGGCCGATTCTCGATCCCTTGTTCGCGGCGAAAAACGCTGTCGTTGGTTTGCCCTAACACGTCACGCGCGCACAACAGCTGACGATCGGCGAGGTGCAGGAACATAGCGGTCGACGGGGTGATTCGAGACGCTTCGGATGGCCGATCGAGATGCCTTAGGTCCGCAAGCAAACCGCGACGGCTGCGCCGAGCACCATGAACGGCGCGAACGGAATCGTTGTTCTCTCGCTTGCGCGGCGTGTCAGAACCAACACGGCCACAACCGCTGCGCCGAAGAACGCGAACACGGTGCCGAGCCACACCGTGTGCCAGTTGATGAAGCCCGTTATAAGTCCGATGAGACCGGCGAGCTTGACATCGCCGAAGCCGAGCCCACGTCGGAACACGATCGCGAGCGCTCCGAACGCGAATGTCACCACGAGTGCAGCGCACAGCCCTCGCAACATCGACCCCCACAGATCGTCGACGGCGGCGGCCACGAGAAGCAGAACGGTGACCGAGAAGCTGATCGGCATCAGCATCAAGTTCGGTACCTTTCGCCGTCGTAGGTCGTACACAGCGACGGCGCTACCACCAAAGCCGAACAGAGCGTACGCAGGCATCAGTGCGGTTGCTCCAACGCGAATTGCCAGAACCGTCGCGAGAACGCACCCACTTATGGATGCCGCGGCAAAGCTCAGCATGAGGCCGCGCGCGGGTGGGAGCCGACCCACCGCTAACATGTGCCTCACTCGTATCGGCATGCAACTGGTTTACCGGCTGCATCCCTCAGGATCGTCACGAACGAGGCGGAAGCGACTCAATCGCTCGCCAAGTTGGTTTCACGATCCTTTCGATGGGTAACTACGAGTTGCCGATTGTTCGGTGAAGTTCTTCCGCGCCGATCGATCGGCTGGCGCGGAGGTCCACGCCTATGCCACAGGCACGGATTAGACGATCAGCTGCGGCGCTATGGCGGCTGTCACGGTTTCGAGCAGAAGAGCAGAACGCGGCCAGTTCGACCGCTGTCGGTAGAGGTCGGTCTCGTTCGACACCGCGATCGCTCTCGCCAGGCCTCCTCGCGATAACGATGGCGGCCACCTCGCTTGGCCTCTCGGCGTGCGGTTCGCCCAGCACATCCCCGCCTTCGACAACGTCTACGCCAAGTACGTCGCTTCCAGCAACGACCTCTCCAAGCATCACCACCGCACCGGTCTCTGCTGAAGCCTCCGCCGTGCTGGATGCCTACCGCGCTGGTTGGGCAGCCGTGGAACACGCGACGGCGACGGCGAACCCGCTCGATCCCGCGCTCAAGGCAACGATGGTCAATCCTGTCCTCCACCAGGTCATAGGAAACCTCGTCACCGACAACGCGGAGGGCATCGTCGGGAAAGGCTCGATCGTCCTTGATCCCCACGTCACGGCCATCGACGGCACCTCAGCCACGGTGCTCGACTGCGCGTACTCGTCATCGTTCCTCGTCTACGAGAAGACCGGCAAGCAAGTCCCGCCGATAACCAAGCCCGAGCACGACGCCGACAAGGCGACGCTCGTGCTCGTCGGTTCGACCTGGAAAACGAAGAGCCGCCAGATCACGGAGGGTTCATGCCCCGCCGGTTACTGATCGCGTTTTCCTTCACCATCGCCGTCGTCCTCCTGGGAGCATCGTCGGCGTTCGCGAGCGACACGTTCGGCAACGGAAGCGGTTCTACGAAATCGACCGGAGCTTCAGCCGGAAACGGAACTGTCACGGTCAGTGTCGGCGTCCACCACCATCCCCGTCCGACATCGACCCCGACATCTACCCCGCCCGCAACGAGCGATCCGGGAGGTTCGGCGTCCGATCCAACGACGACGACTGATCCCGTTACGTGCACTATCAAGCCGGTCAATCTCATCCAATTCCAGGAAATTCTCGGGCCCGGCCCCAATGGTGAGACTGGTTACTGGGCGCTCGACATCTGCACCGGACCCAACGGACCGATCCCACATGCGCCCGTATTCATCGAGGTCGCGCAACCCGGCACGCCGGCTACACCGGGAACCAACACGGTGACCGCGCCGCCACCGGTAATCGTCGCTCAACAGGCAACCAAGCAGCTTGATCTCCCATCGACCGGCATCGAGATGGCACCGCCAACGACCTCACCTCAGCTCGTCAACGTGAGCACCTGGCTTTGGCTCGACCCGACGACGTGGAAGCCCTATACAGCGACGGCCTCGATTGACGGTGTCTCGGCGACCGCGACCGCGACACCCCAGAAGGTCGTCTGGAACATGGGCGATGGCAACACCGTCACCTGCGACGGACCCGGCACCCCCTACGACCCGTCGCAACCGAATGCCACGACGACCTGCTCCTACACCTGGGCGGCGTCGTCCAACTCGCAAGCCGGCGGCGTCTACCAAGTGACGGCGACGATCGAGTGGCAAGTCACGTGGACCGCTGTCGGCGCGGCGGGCGGCGGCAACCTCGGCCTCGTGCCTGGACCGGCGGATCACGTCGCGATCGCAGTCACCGAATCACAAGCCATCAACACCCCGACGAACCAAGCGGCGCCCGCCTCATCGGGCGCGGGAGGTTCCTGAGAAAGGAGAGCGCGAGGCATGGCGACACTGTCACCGCCACGATCAACGAACGGCGTACACGTACCGCGGCGCGCCCTTGCGCGCGGCACGCCCGTCGCGAAACGTCGCCAGCTGTCGGTCGTCATCGTCGGCGTGTTCCTCATCCTCGGCGGTGCACTCGCCTTTACTGACGCGTCCCTGCACCTCGGAAGTCGCGAGAACGTCCTCGTTACAACGAAGGCTGTCGCCGCGGGCCAACTGCTCAGCCCAAGTGATCTCACGACTGCCGAGGTTTCTCGCGGGAGTGGTCTCCCATTCATCGCGGCGGACGAGGAATCCACGGTCGTTGGCCGTCCTCTCGCTGTTCCCGTGGTGGCGGGCGCACCAATCACAACCGGCGACGTCGGCGCACCGTCATCGGTAGTTGCCGGCTCGGACATCGTCGCCGTTCTCCTGAAGCCTGGGGGCTTTCCCCCTGGTCTCGCCGCGGGCGACCACGTCGAGGTCGTGCCCGTGACGGCAACTGGAGCCACGCAAGCCAGCTCTTCCAATCCAGTCCGCGCCACCGTGTTGTCGGTCGGCGCTGCCGTCAGCGACGCGAACGGGAGCAGCGTGATCGGACTGCAGGTTGCCAACGGCGATGCAACCACCGTCGCCCAGCTTGCAGCGGCCGGCGAAGCGAGCATCGTGCAACTCGGGAGCGGATCGTGAGCGTCATCGCGATCGGTGCCGTGCGGTCGTGCGGGGCAACGACCGTCGCGCTCGGGCTCGCCGCTACTTGGCCGGCACATCGGCGCGTACTCCTCGTCGAAGCTGATCCTGCGGGTGGCACCCTCGCCGCGGCTGCAGGTTTTCCAGCCGAGCCGAGCCTGGTCAGCCTGGCCGCGGCCGTACGCAGAACCGACGCGGTCGAGCTTGCAATCACACACACCCATGCGCTTCCGGGAGGAGCGCCGGTGCTTACGGCTCCTGCCACGGCAGAACAGTCCGAACGTGCGCTTGCACTGCTGACAAGGTTCCTCGGTCACCTCGGAGAGATCGAAGCGGACGTCATCCTCGACTGTGGCCGACTTAGTCCGTTCGCCGAAGCAGCGGCCAGCGAGGAGCTGCCCCGAACCAACACCGACCGGTTCCTCGCTGCCGAAGTCGCGATCATCGCAACGCGCGCGCATCTCCCTGATCTCCATGCTCTCGGAGGCTTTCTCGACCAGCCGCGCCTCGCTACGGCTCGCCGAGACGGTCGAATTCACCTCGTCCTCATCGGCAGTGGGCCATACGGCGAGAACGAAATCACGGAAGTACTCGGTGTTCCCGTAGTTGCCCGGCTCCCCTTCGAGGCGGATACAGCGATCGCACTCGCAACCACGTCAACGTACGCGCGTGAACTGCGACGAACCCCGCTCGTCCGCGAACTGCGAAGCCTCGCGATGTCGCTCACTCCGATGTCCAACACAGACGAAGACGTCGCCCAGTCGAACAACGAACGGGCTGGCTCCCCAAGTGGACTTCGGAGGTTCCGACCGCTTGCGCGCGTCGGCAGCGAAGACGCGGGGGCGATCGCCACAAACAGCGCGCACTCGAACGGCACGTCTGGAACCCCGTCGTGACCCTCGACTACACGACCGTATCGGCGCTCCGTGCCGAGGTCCTCGAACGCTTGACGGATGCGCAGCGCGCCACCAACGGGCGGCGGATCACTAATGAAGACGAACGCGAACTCGGTCGCGACCTCATCACCGAGGCAATCCAACGGCGCGCCGTCGACGCAATCGGAACCGGAGCTTCGCTACTCGAGCCGGGAGAAGAGGACGCGCTCGCGAAGGCAGTGTTCGACGCGATCTTCGGTCTCGACCGCCTTCAACGGCTGCTCGACGATCCGTCGATCGAGAACATCAACGCGAACGGTTGCGATCAGGTCTTCGTCCGCTACGCCGACGGTCGACACGAGCGCGTCGAGCCAATTGCCGACAGCGACGCGGAGATGGTCGAACTACTTCGCACCATCGGCGCGCGGGTGGGCCTCAGCGAACGGCGACTCGACTTCGCGCACCCGTCGCTCAATCAGCAGATGCCGGACGGCTCACGTCTCGCCGCGGTGATCTCGGTCTCGTCCCGGCCGTGCCTCTCGATCCGCCGCCACCGCTACCTGCGGGTGACGCCCGACGACCTCGTGGAGATGGGCAGTCTCGACCTGGCGCTTCGGGAGTTCTTTCGCGCTGCGATGCTCGCCCGGCGTTCGATCATCATCTGCGGCGGCGTCGGCGCTGGAAAGACGACGTTGCTCCGCGCGATCGCGGCCGACATCCCGCGTCATGAGCGGCTCGTCACGATCGAAGACTCACTCGAGCTCGGCCTCGACCGCTTCCCGGAACTTCATCCCGACGTCGTCGCACTCGAGGCTCGCGAGCCCAACCTTGAAGGTGAGGGCGGCGTGAACCTAGCCGATCTCGTCCGCCTGGCGCTGCGACTCTCGCCCGACCGTGTGATCGTCGGCGAGGCGCGCGGCGCAGAAGTGCTCTCGCTCCTCAACGCGATGAGCCAGGGCAATGACGGCTCGATGGCGACGCTGCATGCCTCCTCGTCGAAAGGTGCGTTCTCCAAGCTCGCCACCTATGCGATCCAAGCCCCAGAGCGCCTTCCGCTCGAAGCGACCAACCTCCTCGTCGCGAACGCCGTCCATTTCGTCGTGCACCTCGAACAGCACGACGGGCGACGCTTCGTGTCCTCGGTCCGCGAGGTAACCGATGCCGAGGGCCCGCTGGTGATCTCGAACGAGATCTTTCGCCCCGGTCCCGACAGGCGAGCGGTACCGAGCTCGCCGATGCGTGCCGAGACGATGGAGCGCCTCGTCCACGTGGGCTTCGACCCAGACTTGCTCAACGAGCCGGGCGGGTTCTGGCGGGACCGAGCCGAGCTGCTCGACGGGCGGTTCGCATGAGCGCGCTCGCCGGGGCGTGCGGCGCGCTCGTCGGACTCGGCTGCGTGATCGTCATCCTGGGCCTTCGCGGGGAGGTCATCTTCCGACCTTCGGCGCAGCTACGCGCAAGTTGGTCGCGACGCGCCGTCGAGCGTCGGACGCTCCGCCTTGGCTGCGGAGCGTTCGCCGGCGTGGTTGTTGGTGTGGTGACCGGCTGGCCCGTGGCAGCAGTGCTGGCCGCGGCGGCTGGCTGGGCGGCCCCTGCGCTGATGTCCGGGACCAAGGGCCGCTCGGCGGCGATCGCTCGCATCGAAGCCGTGGCGGGGTGGGCCGAGATGTTGCGCGACACGATGGCCGGCGCTGCGGGGCTGGAGCAGGCGATCATCGCGACAGCGTCGGTCGCGCCATTGCCCATTCGGGAATCCGTGGCGACGCTCGCCCAGCGGCTCGACAGTGAGCGTCTCGCGCCATCGCTTCGCCGGTTCGCTGACGATGTCGCGGACCCGACGATGGACCTCGTCGTCGCGGCGTTGGTTCTCGCTGCCGAGCACCACGCGCAGCGCCTCGGTGATCTCCTCGGTTCACTCGCAACAGCGGCACGCGACCAGGCGACGATGCGCCTTCGTGTCGAGGCCGGGCGGGCGCGTACGCGTGCCTCGGTGAAGGTGGTCGTCGGTGCGACAGTCGGGCTCGCGCTCGCGCTCTTGCTCCTCAATCGCGGCTACCTCGCCCCCTACGGCAGCGCGCTCGGCCAGCTGATGTTGCTCATCGTCGGCGCGCTATTCGCGACGAGCTTCGTCTGGCTCTCCCGGATGAGTCGCCCGAGCGCACCCGAGCGGTTCCTCAGTGCGACACGCGAAGAGGTGGCGTCGTGATCGTCATCCTCCTTGCCGGTGCCGCGTTCGGCGGCGGACTGTTCCTGGTGTGGCGTGGGCTCTTTCCGCCGCGGCCCTCCCTCGCCGCCGCGATTGCCGAGCTGCGCCATCTCCCCGAGCCGGCACCAGTTGTCACCCCCGAGCCCGAGGGCGGCACCGCGGCACACTTCGGTGGACCAATCGCACGACTGCTCACCCGCGCGGGCGCGGACTGGCTCGTGCCCCGTCGCCTGCGACCAGACCTCGCGATCACCGGCCGGAGTATTGAGCGACATCTCGCCGAGCAGGTCGCGCTCGGTGTCTTCGGCGTCTTGGTCGTCCCGCTCGCAGCTGCCGTGCTCCTCCTCGGCGGCGTCCACCTTCCTCTCGCGTTGCCGATCTGGGCGGCGTTGTGTTGTGGTGCGGCGGGCTTTCTTCTTCCCGATCTTGGCGTGCACGGCGAGGCCGCCCAGCGGCGTCGCGACTTCCGCCATGCGCTCAGCTCGTATCTCGATTTGGTCGTCGTGGCGCTCGCGGGCGGTGCCGGAGTCGAAACCGCGCTCAGCGATGCGGCGAGCATCGGACACGGCTGGGCATTCGAATACCTGCGTCAAGCCCTGGACAGCTCTCGCCTTTCTCGCGCAACGCCCTGGGCGGTACTGGGGCAGCTTGGCGAAGAACTGGGCATCGGCGAACTCTCCGAATTGGCGTCGTCGATCGCTCTCGCGGGCACCGAGGGAGCGCGCGTGCGATCGAGCCTCGGAGCCAAGGCGATGTCACTACGGGTGCACGAGCTCACCGATGCCGAGAGTGCCGAACAGGCGTCCACCGAGAAGATGAGCCTCCCTGTCGTGCTCCTGTTTGCCGGCTTCCTCTGCTTCATCGCCTTTCCGGCCGTTGAGCGCGTGCTCACCGGTTTTTGACCGAATGACAAAGAAAGGAGGCACGATGCCGTGCCCGAACTCCTGATCCTCCGCCACCTGATCGCTCTCTTGCGAGATCGCTTCGATGATCTCCGCGCTGACCCCGAAGCGGGGTACACGACTGAGACCGTCGTCGTCACCGCGCTCTTGGTCGTGCTCGCCGTTGCGGTGATCACGATCATCGCCGTCAAAGTCACCTCGACGGCGAACAACATCTCGACGGGCGGCAATTAGTAGCGATGCGATCGCTTCTGCATCGGTTGCTCCATGACGAGCGCGGCTCGGTCGCGGCCGAGCTCGTCATCGCAACGCCCCTCCTCCTGTTCATGATCCTTGGCATCGTGCAGTTCGCGATCTGGGAACACGCGACCCACGTCGCCGACGCGGTCGCACAGGAAGGCCTCGCGACGGCGCGCCTGCAGGGAAACACCGCGCAGTCGGGCAAAGTCGAAGCACAGTCGGTGCTTACACAGCTCGGCCAGAGCGTCCTCACGACCCCCGAAGTCGATGCGACGCGGACGGCCGCGACCACGACGGTCGTCGTCACCGGCCATGCCGAAAGCGTCATCGGTCTCTTCAGTCTTCCGGTGCGGGCTGTGGCGAGCGGGCCAACCGAGACCTACACGAATGCAGGTGTCGGGCCATGAGGCGACTGCATGCACGGCTCGCCGACGAACAAGGAAGCGTGACGGTCGAGCTGGTCCTTGTCACGCCGCTGCTCATCCTTTTCCTGTTGTTCGTCGTGGCGCTCGGACGGCTGGCTACCTCGCGAATCGATGTCAGTGGCGCGGCAGCGCAAGCAGCGCGCGCCGCATCCATCGCGCGCGACCCGACCGATGCGACATCGGCCGCACAACAGACGGCCACCGCCGCACTTGCCGACGACCACGTCACGTGCGCCGACCTCGCCGTCGCAACGGACACCGCCGGTTTTGTCGCCGGCGGAACGGTTTCGGTGACGATCACCTGCCACGTCGATCTTGCCGACCTTGCGGGGCTCCGGCTGCCGGCTTCGACCGCGGTCACGGGCACAGCGGTGTCCTCGATCGATGCCTACCGCGAGGCCTCGTCATGAGCGCGCGCCCACGCCGTTGGCTCGCCGCGCTCCGTGAGGAGGACGGGATGGTCACCGCATTCGTCGTCGTAATCATGATGGCGCTCGTCCTCGTCGCCGGGCTCGTCCTCGATGGAGGGCTCGCGCTCGCGGCGAAGGTGCAGGCGATTGACGACGCACAGGCAGCCGCCCGCGCCGGTGCACAGGCGATTGACCTCCCCACCTACCGCGCCACGGGGCAGATCACCCTTGATGCCGGAACTGCCACGACCGATGCAGAGCAATCGCTCAAAACCGCCGGGCAGAACGGCACCGTCAACGTGGCGGGCGATGTCGTGACCGTCACGGTCACCGTGACCCAGCACACGCAGATTCTCGATCTCATCGGCGTCAACGCCCTGCACGAGACGGCAACGGGTTCCGCCATCGCGGAGCAGGAGGCACCATGACCAGGATTCGACGCGTACTTACCGGACTCGGTGCGCTCGTCGTGCTCGCCGCGCTCGTCGTCGGCGTGCCGTGGGCGCTCTGGCACTTCATCGGCTGGCCGCTGCCGCACTCGACGCCATCGCTCACTGGGATCGGCCACGATCTCTCGCAACGCGGCATTCCCGACAATGGCCTCGTCGATGCGCTCGCCGTCGTCGTCTGGATCGTGTGGGCCCTCCTGGCGGTCTCGGTCATCGCTGAGACGGTCGCAACGGCACGCGGGTCGCGCGCCTCTCGACTGCCGCTTGCTGGGCTCTTCCAACCGCTCACCGGGCGACTCATTGCCGCTGTCCTCGTGGCGGTGCTCGCGCTCGCGCCACGAAATGCCGCGCCACGACCCGCAAGTTCCGGGTTGGTGTCTGCTGCTAACCGCCCTGTTGCAACGGTGGTCTTGACCGACGCGCAGCTCGCGGCCACTCACGTACCACTCACTCCGGCCGCATCCGCGAGCGCGATCACCGAACAAGCCACGCTCACTGCCACCACGACGACAGCGGCTCGCGTCACCCATCCCTATGTCGTCCAGCGCGGCGACACGCTGTGGGGCATCGCCAAGCGCGAGCTCGGCGATCCACTGCGGTGGCGAGAGATCGCAGAGCTCAACGAGGGACGCCACGAGGGAACGAGCACCTTCGGCGACCCACACTGGATCTATCCCGGCTGGACGCTCTTGCTCCCTGGTGAGGCCGCAGCGCCGACGGTTCCCGCAACGGCTGCGCCGACCCCTCAGATCACCGAGCCCGCACCGGTCCCCCCACATGGTGCGCACACGCAGGAGGGAACTGATGGTCAGCCCGCTGGGAATACCGCGTCGCCCGCGACCACCTCACCGGTATCGATCAATGCACCGACGACCGCTCATCCCGCGCCGCCCGAGGCCCCGACCGCTGCGCCGCACGCCGCCGGGAACGAAAAGCACGCCGACGTAAACAATCAGCGGCAACCGGTCCCGATCGCACCGATCGGCGCAGGGCTCCTCGGCGTTGCAGTCCTCGGACTTCTCGGCGGACTCCGGCTCGCGCAGCAACGACATCGTCGACCCGGCCGCCGAATCGCGCTGCCGGCGGGTTCGCTGGCAGACATCGAGCGTGCTCTCGCCGCGGGATCGAACCACGATGCAGCTACGGCGGTCGACCGCGCTATTCGGCTTTTCGGCCGAGTCTGTCGCGAGCACCGAGTCGCTCCGACCGTGCTCGGTGCCGAGGTCTCTCGAGCCGGGGTTTGCTTCCTCTTGGAAGCGCCCGTGGCGGCAGAGCCACCGTTTACCGAATCAGAGGCTGGTTGGTTGCTCGACCTCAGTGACCCGCTTGTCGCCGACGCACTCCACAATGCTGCCGACGAGCCGAGCCTGCTGCCTGGGTTCGTGACAATCGGCACGGACGGCGGCGCAATCGTCCTCATCAATCTCGAATGCGGCGGCACTGTCGCGATCTCTGGAGACGCCGAGGCCGCCAGTGAGGTGACGACGGCGATCGCACTTGAGCTCGCTGGAGCGAGCTGGGTCGAGCGCGCCGAGCTCTACGACGTGGGCATCGGCACCGGGCAGGCGAATCCGTATCGCTGCACAACGCTCTCGTCATTCGCAGAGGGCCTTGAGCTCGCGCTCGCCCACGGCGAGCGAACCCGCCGCGAACTCGAACGCAGCGGGCGTGAAAGCGCGGTTGTCGCCCGCCTGACGGCCCCGGACGAGGACTGGTCGCCACTCCTTCTCATTTCCTCCGAATCCGCGACCGACGATGTTGGATTACTGACCGATCTCCCGGCCCCCGAACGCTCCGCGCTCGTCATCGTCGCTCCAGGCAACTTCGCCGCGCACTGGAACCTCGTCGCGCACGACGACGGCAGCTTGGAGTTGCCACCGCTTGGCCGGCGTGTCATGCCACAGCGGGTGTCCCGACAGCATCTCGCGGGCATCGCGAGTGTGCTCGGTCTTGCTGCGGAACAGACCGACGTCGCGCCAGAGGAGGAACCGTACGCGTCGATCCAGGTCCAGGCGGACGAGCGCGTCCTTCCGACCGAGTTCGGTGCGACCGACGCGGACACCGTCGAATACGACGAAGTGCTCGCGGGCGACGCGATCGGCCAGGACATCGAATGCGAGTGGACCGAGGAGGAGGTCACCGACCAGGCAGAGCTCTTCCCGAACGAGTCGCCCGCGTCACCGCCAACGGAGCGGGACGTTCGATCAGTGCCTTCGCCATCGACGGTCCAAGTGGAAGTCGACGTATTGGGCGGACTGAGCGTCGTTGGTCTCGCTCGACAGCCTCGCCGGGGCAAGGTGCTGGAGCTCATCGCATGGTTGGCATTACATCCCGAGGGCGGTAGCCCGGAACGGATCGCGGCGGCGCTCTGGCCAGATGCGTCGTATTCGGGCGGCAGCTTCCGCACCTACCGATGGGATGCGCGACGAGCCCTCGGCGACGACCCACACGGAGAAGCGTTGCTCTCTGACTATGCCGATCTCCGGCTGTCAGATGCGGTCTCTACGGATTGGGCACGCTTTCGAGCACTCGCGGCGAGTAACGACCGCGCCGACCAGCACGCTGCGCTCGCGCTCGTTCGTGGCAAGGCACTCGGCGAGGTGGATTGGCTCTGGCTGACGATGGAAGGAATCGTCTCGTCGATCGAAGCGGAAGTCTCCGACCTCGCGGTAGCGCTCGCGAGCGAGGAACTCGACCGAGGTGACTTTCAAGCCGCGCTTCACGCGGCCGATCAGGGCCTGCTCGCCGCGCCCTACGACGAGCGCCTCCACCGAGCGGTGATGAAGGCTCACTACGGCGCGGGGAACCCTGCCGGGGTGCGAGCGGCGATGCATCGACTGACGTCACTTCTCGAGGAGGACGTGGAGCCCGTCGAATCCATGCACGACGAGACGTACCGCCTCTACCAATCACTTACGTCCGGTGTCGCGCCGAGTGGCGCTCGATCTGCCGAATAAGACCTTCGGAGCTGGCGACGAAGCTCCGTTGCGGATGAAATTCGCGCACTGTTGGACGGCATGTAAGCATCGATCTCCTCCCTAGACGCTGATTTTGGCCGCGCTGGGACCGTGAGCAAGATTTTTTTTCGGGTCTCAAAATGCGCTCTGACCTGGCCCGTCGACGTTCGCGTCAATGTTCGCGTCGACGTTTCCGTCGACGTTCGCGTCGACAGCCATGGCGCACGATCACCGCTGTTCTCGAACGAGAGGAGCAGCGATGCGAAAGAACCAACCCCTTACCGACCCTCCACCTGAGCTCACCGGCGACCTCGACGTCGACACCGACGCGGCGCTCGCCTGGCTCTACGCCCACCCGGACGAGTGGCTCACCGAAGAAGACGAGTCACCAAGCGGCGGGGTGGCCGCGTGAGCGCCGCCAGCGTGCTCGCCGCCGCGGGCATTGGCGTGTCGCCCAACGCGTCGGGGTTGCCAGGGAGCAGTTCGCTCGTCTCGCTCCTCGGCGGGCTGCAGTTCGATGCATTGCTAGCAGCCATCGCCGGCATCCTCATCGGCGCGGCGGTGTGGGCGCTCTCGTCGCACACGAACAACTACCAAGGCTCCTCGCGCGGTCGCACCGCGGTGATCGTGTCCGCGCTCTCGGCAGTGGTCATCGGGTTCGGCCCGGCGCTCATCCAGTGGTTCTTCGACTTCGGCCAGTCGGCCCACTGAGCCATGGCGACCCTCAGCGCACCGCTCTTGGCCGGCATCACGAGCAGCGTCGTGTCCGCGGTGCTCTCGGCGATCGCGCACGCGATCAGCTCCGGCATCGCGTCGCTCGCTTCTTGGGCGATTGGTGGTCTGGCGCATGCAGCGACCGCGACCACGGCGGTGAACCTCGGTACTTGGTTCCAGGGGCCGTGGCGGGCGATGCTCACGGTGGCAAGCCTCGCCGCGCTGCCGTTGTTCTTCGCCGGCGTCCTCGAGTCGCTCGTCCACGGCGAAGGCGTGGCCGGACTTGGGCGCGTGTTGGGTCGCCTTGCTCTTGCTGGCGTCGGCGCCCTCATTGGTCTCGCTCTCGTCCAACTCCTCCTCGGTCTCGTCGACGTCTCTTGCGAGGTGGTTGAGCACACCTCCGGCATCTCAATCTCCGCCGCACTAGCGCGCCTCGGCACCGCGCTGGGAGTGACGACCATCGTCGGCGGAGGTGGCGTTGCCGCCATCGGTGCTCTGCTGCTCGCGCTCTGCGCGGCGCTCGCGGCGCTCGTTCTGTGGCTTGAGCTCGCGATGCGGACCGTGCTGATTCTTGTAACGACCGCGTTCTTGCCACTCGGACTCTCCGGGCTGCTCTGGCCAAAGACGGCGTCGTGGTTGCGACGGATTGGCGAAATCCTCACGGCCATCGCGATCTCTAAGCTCGTCATCGTCGTCGTGCTCGTCCTTGGCGCTGCGGCGCTGACGAATTCGCCGATCTCGCTCTCGACGCCCGGCGCAGACATCGACGCGATGGTCCAAGGTGTCGCGTTCCTCGGGCTAGCGACACTTGGCCTGCCAATCGCGTTGCGGGTCGTGCCCTTCGCTGCCGAGGCAGCGCTGTCGCCAGGACGTGGTGGCATCCTCATGCGCTCCGGCTACGCCGCGACGCGGATGGCGGGCGGAGTGAACTCGACGAGCTCGCTCCTTCGCCACGTCCGCGGCAACACGACATCCGCCGCTGACGGCGGCGACAACGAACCCAACGCGGGCGGTGGGTCGACCATGCCCGGTTCCGGCCCCTCTGGTCGAGGACCAGCGGGTGGTGTGCCCGGCTCGCCCAGTGGCGGTCGACCCACGAGCGGCGGCCCAAGCCCAGCAGGGGCAACAACGCCGACGCGCTCAGGCGCTTCCCCCTCGACGGCCCGCACCGCCAACGACGCGATGCCAACGGTCGCCAACACCGCGCAGCGAACAACGCCGTCGACACCGGCTCGAGGTGACTCGGCGACCCGCGCTCCTCGGCCAGGTACGTCCGTCCGCCCCGACCTTGAAGGAGGCACGAAGTGAACGAGCACACCTCCACTTACCGATTTGCACCTCGCCAAGAGGGCGGCGTGCTCGGCCTTTCTCGCCCGCAGGTTGTCACCTCAAGCGCCGGCGTCTTGCTTGCGCTCGTTTCGGTACTCGGCGCGCGCCAACCGATCGTCGGGCTCGCCTTTCTCGCCCTTGGGGCGATCGTGGCTTTCGCCCCCATCGGCGGACGTCCACTCGTCGCGTGGTGGGCACCAGTTGCGGCGCGTTTCTTGGGTCGGCGCGGCGCGACCGCCCCGCTCAGCGAACACTCGCTCAGCCAAGGAAAGGGAGTTCGACCGGCCTCGCTCTCCGCGCCGATCCGCTGGCACCTCTCCGGCGTGGGCCGGCTCGTCATTCGTCCCGTTCCCACGCCGGTTGGCGAGGTGGCCGTGGCGGACGTATCTGGCGGTCAGCGATCCGCGTCGGTGACCTTTGCGCTTTCCGGTCCTCGCTTCGGTCTCGTTGACGGCGAAGAACAGGCCCGCGCACTCGGTTCGTGGGGCCAGCTGCTCGGGGCGCTTGCCCGCGAGTCACGCGAGCTACAACGCCTGCAGCTCACCGAGCGCATTGTTCCGGACGACCTTGCCCCCCACTTCGCCTACCTCGCCGAGGTTGCGGATGGTGCCGAACCTGGCGCCCTCGCCACCTACCGGCGAGAGCTCGAACTGCTCGCCGGCACCGCGGTGCGTCACGAAGTGCTCCTCACCGCCACCCTCGGAAAGTCGGGACGTTCGGGCCATGCCGATGTCGTCTCGAGCGAGTGTGTTCGCCTCGCCAACCTCCTCGATAGCGCCGGTTTCGTCGGGCGGCCACTCGACACCGTCGCGCTCGCCTCGACGATTCGCTCGATCCTCGATCCGGAGGGCGAGGTCGTCCGCGATGAAGGCGCTCCCTCGCACGCGCCGCAGGCATGGCGAGCGTCGTGGAGCACATGCGTCACCGACTCCGGACACCACGCGAGCTTCGAAGCGTCCGGGCTGCCACGCCTCCCGGTCGGACCGGAGTGGGCTTGGCCGCTCGTCCTCGCTGAGCCACCGGTCACCCGGCGCACGTTGGCGCTCCATCTCGAGTTGGCACGTCCCGATCTCGCGATCCGCCGCGCCGAACGTGCTGTGCTCTCCCAAGAGGGCGACGAGGCAATGCGGGAGCGTTGGGGCTTTCGCTCCGGTGCGCGCCAGGACCAAGCGCACGATGCCGCGCTGGCACGGGAGGTCGAACTCGCGACCGGCTTCGCCGATGCCCGCTTCGCGCTCGTCGTCACCGTCTCGGCAAAAGACGAACAGGCTCTTGGCGAGTCCTGCCGTGCGCTCGTCAGCCAGGCGGCGCAGAGCCACGTCGAGCTCCGACGCTGCTACGGCCGACAGGCCGACGCCCTCGTCGCGTCGCTGCCACTTGGCGTCGTGCGCTTCTCGGGAGGATGGTGATGACCCTCGCCCTTACACCGCACCGAGCGACCACTCGCCATCTCGCGAGCTGCTACCTCTTCCAGGCCGACCCGCCGATCGACGTCGGGCCGGTTCTCGGACTCGACGCTCGCTCGGGCGGGACGTTCTCCTTCGACCCCTTCGCTGCCTACGCGGCGGGCCTCATCACGAACCCGAACCTGCTTGTCCTCGGCGAGGTGGGAAGCGGCAAGTCGACGATCGCGAAGCTGCTCTGTTGGACCGAACGGGCGCTGCTCGGGCGATCGGTCGCGATCTTGGACCCGAAGGGCGAGTACGGGCCGCTGGCTCGACTGCTCGGTCTGCCGACGGTGCGACTCATGCCGGGCGGACGGACACGGATCAATCCACTCGAGCTCGGCGGACCGGGCATCCTCGACGAGCACCATCGCCAGCGCCTCGATGTCGTCGGCGCGCTCGGCGAATCGGGGCTCGGACGACCACTTCACCCCGAGGAACGCGCGTGTCTCGACGCGACGATCGGTGAGCTGAGGGGCCCCGCTGTGCTCGGCGATGTCGTCGAGGCACTGCTCGCGCCAAACGCTTCGGTCGCCGCGCTGTTGCGCACGACGACTGGCGAACTCGCCAGCGCGATTCGCGAGCTCGCGCTGGCGCTCCACCGCCTCGTCGCGGGTGACCTCGCCGGCATGTTCGACGGCCCCTCGACAGTTCGCCTCGATGCGGGTGGTCCCGGCGTGCACGTCGATCTCTCACCCGTCTACACCAACCCCGCCGTGCTCGCCCCCACGATGGTGGCTGCAGGCTCATGGCTCACCGCGTCGCTCGCTATGCCGGGAAGCCAACACCTTCTCGTACTCGACGAGACCTGGCAGGTGCTCGCCGATCCAGGCGTCGGTCGGTGGTTGCGCTCGACGATGAAGCTCGCGAGAGCGCTCGGCGCTGCGGTCGTCCTCGTAACCCACGGCCTGGCGGACTTCCGCGCAGTCGGTGATGAGCGGAGCGAAGCCGCGCGTCTCGCCGGGAGTCTCGTCGCCGACACAGCGAGCCACGCGCTCCTCGCGCACAGCGACTCCGCGGTGCACGACACCGCCAACGCCTTGGAGCTCACCACGGCGGAGGCCGAGGTCCTGCCGCACCTCGGACGCGGCGTCGCGCTCTGGCACGTCGGCGATCACGCCCGTCTCGTTCGTCATCGCGTTCCTGCCGCTCTCCTTGCGGCTCTCGACACCGATGCCGCGATGCTCGGCCACACCCCGAAGAGGGCGGACCGTTGAACCCGGCCGTCGTCGGTCTTGCTGTCCGTCATGGTGGCCATGCGCTCCGCCGCGTCATCGGCACATTCGTCGCGGTCATTGTGTTCGGTGCTGTCGCAATCACTGGCGGGCTTGCCGGGATCGGTATCGGCGGACTCGATCTCGCGTCGGCCGGTAGTGCATCGACGCTCGCGGCCGGAGCAACGGGGGCCGCCATCTCGACGAGTGGGCCGGACCTTTCCGTCGCACAGATCGGCGGATTCGCCGAAGGTGCGGGCTTTTCCGGGTCGGGACTCGCGATGGCGATCGCGGTCGCCCTTGCTGAGTCGGGCGGCAATCCCACTGCGATCAATTACGACTCGAACGGCACCGTCGATCGCGGCATCTGGCAGATCAACTCGGTGCACACCCAGTACTCGACCAGCTGCGTCTACGACCCGGCGTGCAACGCCAGCGCCGCCTTTGCCATCTCAGCGGGCGGCACGGACTGGAACGCCTGGGTCACCTACCAACACGGCGCGGAGATTCCCTTTCTCCCCGAAGCCGTGTCCTTTGCCGAGGGCGCGGGAGCGACGTCATGAGTGCACCACGTACATCGCTCCCGCGTCGAAAGGAGACCGACCATGGCTGACTTGGACGAGCTCACCGCCGGCGAACCGCGGCGTGGGCTCCCTTCACTGATATACGTGCACCCACTCGCAGGGGATCGCGATGAACGGGCCCTCCGTTTTCCGGTCACGCATCCCTACGTCGAGCGTTGCTGGCTACCGGTCATCGGACCGTCTGGCACGTGGTGTCTTCGACGCCTCCACGCCGAGCTCGCCGCTCATCCGCAAGGCACCGCGATCGACGTCGCCGACCTCGCCCGCGACCTCGGCCTGTCGGGGCGTCTCGGCGAGATGGCTCCGCTCAAGCGAACCCTGCAACGGCTCTGTGACTTCAATCTCGCCCGCTTCGGCGAAGACGGCACCTTCGAGGTCCGCACCGCCGTGCCTCCACTTGGGCGTCACGCGCTCGCCCGGCTGTCGCGCGAGGCACAAGAGGCACACCGCGAAATGGTCAGCGAGGCATCGAACCCCTTTCTCGCTGCCGCGCTCGATTACGCGCGCCATGGACTTCCGGTGCTGCCACTTCGTTCCGCAGAGAAGATGCCCGACGGGCGGCTCGTCCCGCACGGTCTCACCGAAGCAACGACGGACGAGTCCCTCATTCGCCGCTGGTGGACCAATTCGCCGCGGGCGAACGTCGGCATTCGCACCGGCGGCGGCATCGACGTCGTCGACCTCGATAGCCCCGCGGCGCGCGTCGCATTGGAAGACCTCGCGCCAGAACCACTCCGCCCCGGCGTCATCGTCCGCACGTCGCGCGGCTGGCACCTGTGGTTCGCGTCGTGCGGTCTACCCACACGAGCCGCGGTGATGGAAGGCATCGACGTACGCGGCGCGGGCGGCTACGTCGTTGCGCCGCCATCGGTTCATCCCGACGGGCATCGGTATGCGTTCTTGGACGAACGCACCGGTGAGCTCACGCCTCAGCTTCCCGAAGCGCGCCTCACCCCCGCTCCGGAATGGCTGATGGACGAGCTTCGGCCGGTGCATCGCACGGCACCCGAATCGCGTGAGCCGATTCGCTTGCGTAGTACGCACTACGTACGCGTCGCCGTTGAGTCGGAGTGCCAAGCCGTCGCGACAACCACCGAAGGAAGTCGCAACCACCGCCTGAATCGGGCGGCCTTCTCCCTCGGCACGCTCGTCGGCGCGAACGTCCTCGGTGCCGAGGATGCACGGGCGCACCTGCTCGACGCGGCGCTCAGAGCCGGACTCGAACAGCCCGAAGCCCTCCGGACGATCGCCTCGGGACTGTCTGCTGGTGAACGTCAACCGCGCCGCGGCATCGAGGACCCTGCCAATGGGAACGACGCACGTCAACGCGAGCGCACGACAGCGCTACACGACCGGGGGCGGCGATCGCCGGACCCTTCACCGCGCCCGGATGAGACCGCGACCGCTGCGGTCCTCGCTCGGGCGCGCAGTGCTGCCTCATCGCCCGTTCCTCGTGCAGTGACACCGCTGTCGCCGCAACGGGAGCTCGGACGATGAGCACGACCGAGGTGACCAATGGCGAGGACCGGCTGAGCGCCGCGCATGAACAGCTGACCCAAGCCGTCGAGCAGCTTGTCTCCGGCGAGGACTGGGCGCAGATGCTCAACGTCGCGGCACGATTTCACCGCTACTCAACTGGCAGAAGCGATCTATCCCAACACTGTGAATACCAGTTAAGGAAGCGACTTCGGGTTGGTGTTCAGTGCTGAGACTCGACGCGTTGA
>Ga0307373_10000921_pt1 | contig 56088 bp, 64 predicted proteins | sample OX2MG_FD_202534 | JGI IMG/M metagenome (GOLD analysis project Ga0307373, IMG submission 202534) | Soil microbial communities from Risofladan, Vaasa, Finland - OX-2 | ecosystem: Environmental > Terrestrial > Soil > Coastal area > Acid sulfate soil | place: Finland: Risofladan, Vaasa | collected... | reverse complement strand
CCATGTTCGCGCCGCCGCCGCGCAGGCTCTTGTAGGCCCCGACGTAGAAGCGCCGCCCGCTCCAGAACTGCACCGGGGTGGCGAGCAGCCACTGCAGCCACGGCGGCAGCAGCATGCCGTGGCCGGAAAACATCGCCGCCATCTCCGCCAGCAGCGGCACGGTCAGCACCGCCGCGACCAGGAAATCCGACAGCGCCGCGCGGTTCTCGGCGGCGTGGTCGCGCACCTCGCCGGCGCGCGCCACGTGCGCGTCGTAGCCGGTGTCGCGGATGGTCGCGATCAGCTTGTCAACGTCGAGCCTCTGCGGCGTGAAGCGCACCGTCGCCTTCTCGCTGGCGAAGCTCACGCTTGCCTCCACGCCCTTGAGCTTGTTGAGGTTGGTCTCGATGCGCGCGGCGCAGGCCGTGCAGCTCATCCCGTCGACGTCGAGCTCGACGTAGGCGTTCGCGGTCGCTGCGGCGGTCATGGGCGCATCACCGGACCAGCAACACCGGCACCGTCGAGACGTGCAGCACCTTGGCCGCCACCGAGCCGAGCAGCAAATTGCCGGCGGCGGTCATGCCGCGGTTGCCGATGTAGATCAGGTCGCAGCGCGCGGCCTCGGCGTGGGCCAAGATGGTCTCGGCAGGAGCGCCGACCAGCACGCGGGCGGAGTAGCCGATGGCCGCCGCGTCGAGCAGCTTCCTGGCCTTGGCGAGCGCCTGCGCGCCCTCCTCCTCGTAGTAGCGCTTGATCTGGCTGCGGCCCACGACCGGTCCCATGCCGGGCAGCTTCGGCAGCGGCAGATGCACGGTGACCAGCTCCACCTGCGGTTTCTCCCGGTACCAGTCGGCGTGCTCGATCAGGCACTTCACCGCGTCGAGCGAATGCATGGAACCGTCCACCGCAAGCAGAATCTTCATGGTCTTGCCGGTCCGAGAGCCTAGTGGTTGACACGCCCAGTGTAGCCGGGGCCGCCGAGCGCTGCTGCGCACCGAGCACCAGCTCGGCGAACGGCAACACGCTGGCGGTCTCGCGGTCGATGTGCCTGCGGTAGATCTATGCGAAACGCGCCACCTTGCCGGTATCGAGGCGCGCCGCCCGGGCCCCGGCGCTGTCCGTCAGCGGCAACCGCAACGCGGCATTTGCCATGTCCATTATGTGGTGGTCGCGTTGCAGTTCTTCAAGCGTCGCCAGCATGCCCCCTGGCCGGCGGCGTGCACGCGCAGCACCGGAAACAGATCCTCCTCCTCGTCCTGGTGGTGCTTGGCGCCCGCCATGTCGAAATAGCGCATCACGCCGAGCGCGGCCGCGAGCAGCTCGAGCGGGGCGTCGAACCCCGGCGCTGCGCGCCCGAAACCGGGCAAGGCGTTCATCACGTCAGCCCAGCAGGGCGAACACGCCGCGCGGGTCGCGCGTGAACGCCACCGAGATCACGTAGCCGACCACGGTCAGCGCTGCCACCGCAGCCGCCGCACGCACGCCCTTGGTGCGCCCGCGCTTAAGCGCCACGCTGCCCAGGACGATGTACGCGAGCAGCCCCAGCAGCTTCGCCATCAGCCAGCCGTTCACGAACGGATACTGGCCGATCGCCCACGCCAGCCACAGGGCGCTCGCGAGCAGCAGCGTATCGACCACGTGCGGCGCCACGCGCACGAAGCGGCGGCCGAGCAGCGGCGAGCCCGCGAACATCAGTCCGGCGCGCGCGGTAAAGCCCGACACGCTGAGCGCCACACAGCTCACGTGGATCGATTTCACCGCCTGAAAGACCACGGCCTCCGTCATGCGTCACTTCGGCCCGCCCGGCCGGCGCGGCGCGATGTTCTTCTCCTCGAGCGAGGAGGGATCCTGCCAGTACAGGTCGAGCGAAACGTGCCCCTTGCCCGGCACCGCGACCTGCCGCGTCTGACGCCTGCCCGAATAGCTGGCGGTCAGCCGGTAGCGGCCGGGCGCGAGCCGCGCGTACAGCCAGGGCCCCTGCGCCACGGTGCGAAACACCTCCCGGCCCTTGGAGTCCTCGACGCCGACGCCGACGCCGGCGAGATAGCCGCCCGAGCGCTGTGCGGCGAAAGTCACCCTGAGGTTGAACTCGCCGCGCATGGCCTCCAGCGCGGCACGCTCCTCCTGCCCGACCCCGCCGCTCACGTAGCGCGCCCCGGCGTGCGCCTGCACCCGCACAGGCTGCGCGAACGCCGTGGCTGCCGCGAACGCCGCGACCACCGAAAATGCGAGCAATGCCTGCTTCAGCCTCATGGGCGATTCCCGGCTCCCAAGCGATGGACAGCATTGTCCGCGCAGCGCCGTCCGCCGTGATTGACGTGCATCAAATCCGCCCGGGATCGCGCGAAACCCCGCAGCCGGGCTTTCTTTGACCCCGGTCAACCAATGCAAAGTTCTTGCCCGCGACGAGGAATTTGTTGCGCTGGCGAGGCCGGGCTTGCGGCGAACATCGCGCAGGGAATCCACCTCAGGACGCGACCATGGCCACAATCACCGAACGCATCGACCGTATCACCCGGCTCACCCCCGAGTACCGCAGCGCGCGGCCGCCCGTGCCGCGCAGCATCAAGATCGAGCTCACCGCGCGCTGCGACTTCCAGTGCTTCTTTTGCGCCAGCGCGATGCGCCTGCGCCCCAAGAGCGAGATGGACCCGCAGCTGTTTCGCCGCTTGGTGCGCGAATTCCGCGACCTGGGAGTCGAGGAGCTGGGCGTGTTCTACCTCGGCGAATCGTTCACCTGCAGCTGGCTGCCCGAGGCGCTGCGCTACGCCAAGCACGACTGCGGCTTTCCCTACGTGTTCCTGACGACCAACGGCCGCCTCGCCACCCCGGAGCGCGTGCGCGAGTGCATGGAAGCCGGGCTCGACAGCCTGAAGTTCAGCTTCAACTTCGCCGACGCGCAACAGTTCCACGAGGTGACGCGGGTGCGCGCCTCCGACTTCCGGCGCGTGGTCTCCAACGTCCGCGCCGCGCGCCGCGTGCGCGACGAAGTTGCCGAGCGCACCGGGCACCGCTGCGGTCTGTACGCCTCGAGCATCCGCTACGACGACGAACAACTCGTGCGTATGGAGCACGCCGTCGAGGAAATCCTGCCCTTCGTCGACGAGCACTACTGGCTGCCGCTGTACGGCCAGGCCGGGCTCACCGCCGGTGCGCACGGCACCGTGCCGAGCGCCGGCAACCAGGGGCGCATTGGCGCGCTGAGAAAACCCCTGCCGTGCTGGTCGCTGTTCACCGAAGGGCACGTCACCTACGACGGCCGCCTGTCGGCGTGCTGCTTTGACCACGACGGGCGCTTCGACATGGGCAACCTGACGCGCCAGTCCTTCCTCGAGGCCTGGCAGGGCGAGCGCTTCCAGGCGCTGCGCCGCGCCAACCTCGCCGAGGACGTGCGCGGCACCGTGTGCGAGAAGTGCATCGCCTACGAGGACACGCAACCGGAAGCTGCGGCCGCAGCAGCCTGACCGCCCTCCGGTCCGCGCACCAGTACCCGGGTTTCACCCCGATCTGCGCCTTTTGCAAAGGGCCGCCTTCTGCCCCTGCGCAAAAGCCGCAGACACCGAGGCGCTCGAATCCGCGTTGCCGGCGGCATACACCTTTCGGTGTTGGAGCGGGCTCCGCACGCTCGGCTTCGCGGGTGCTTGATCCGTGGCGCTGAGAAGCTACCCGTGCGATACCCCGCCGCGCGCCATCGCGGCGAGGCTCGGGCGATCAAGGAGCGCGATGTCGCGCTTGTCCACCGTGATCAGACCCTGATCGACCAGCTCGTGCAGCAGGCGCGAGAAGGTTTCCTTGGTCACGCCCAGGCGCGAGGCGATGACGGTCTTGGTCGCCGCCAGGCGCACCGTGGCGCGCGTCTTGCCCTCGTGGCCCTCGACCAGCGAGTCGAGGTAGGAAGCCACGCGTTGGCGCGCGTCGTGCAGCGATGCGGATTCGACGTCGAGGACTAGGTTCTCGACACGCAGGCACAGGTTGGCCACCAGGCTGCGCGCGAAGCTCGGGTCGCGCTCGAGCAGCGCGAACAGCGGCGCCGCGGGGATGATCACCAGCATGCTGTCGGACAATGCGACCGCCTCGACCGGGCTTTCGTGCTCGAGGAATACCGGGGGCTCGCCGAAGGTCTGGCCGGGGCCGACCAGCCGCAGCACTTTTTCGTCGCCGTTGTTGCCGCGCAGGGCGAGCTTGACCATGCCGAAGGCGAGCGCGAACAGGCCGTGCAAACGCTCGCCGCGGCGGTAAATCGCCGCGCCCTTGCGCACGTGGTGCGCGCGCGCATGACGCGCGATCTCGCTCAGGTGCTGCGGGGTGCACTGCCGGAACAGCGGCAGATTCGCGATCACGCCTCCGAGCAGGCTGTGCGTTCTGTGGGGGATGCCGGTCATTTCCATGATGAACCGAATGGTTGCATGGCGTCGCCTCAAAGCCTTGAGTTAGATCAAATCCGCCGACGGCACGGCGCGTCATCATTCGTTGTCATGCATCAAAGACGTCCCGGCCGCGTGCCGGCAAACTGAGAACCTTTCCGGATTAGCTCATGGAACTTCTGCGCATCAGGGGGCGGCAGGCGTTACCGCTTGTCCAAGGCGGCATGGGAGTCGGGGTCTCGGCCCATCGGCTCGCCGGCAGCGTCGCGCGCGCCGGCGGAATGGGAACCATTTCAAGCGTCGACCTGCGCCGTCACCATCCCGACCTCATGCGCGCCACCTTGCGCTCGCGCGACAAGGAGGCGATCGATGCGGCCAATCTGATCGCTCTGGACCGGGAAGTGCGCGCCGCGCGCGAGCTGGCGGACGGCAACGGCATGGTCGCGGTCAACGTGATGCGCGCGGTGTCGCAGTATCCGCAGTACGTGCGCCAGGCCTGCGCGAGCGGCGCCGACGCGATCGTGGTCGGCGCCGGGCTGGCTCTCGACCTGCCCGAGCTGACCCAGGACTGGCCCGATGTCGCGCTGATCCCGATCGTGTCGGAAGCGCGCGCGGCCAGCCTGATCGCGCGCCGCTGGCTGCGGCGCGGCCGCTCGCCGGACGCGATCGTGATCGAGCACCCGCGCTACGCGGGCGGACATCTCGGTGCGCCGCGCACTGACGAAGTGGCCGACGCGCGCTTCGATTTCGAGCGCGTGATCCCGGAGATCCGGCGCGCGCTGCACGAACTCCGCATCGACGCCGAGCGCATGCCGCTGATTCCCGCGGGCGGCATCAACTCGCCCGAGCGCGTCGCGGCGGCGCTGGCGCTGGGTGCGAGCGCGGTGCAGATCGGCACGCCCTTCGCGGTCACCCAGGAAGGCGACGCCCATCCGAACTTCAAGCGCGTGCTCGCCGAGGCGCGACGCGAGGACATCGTCGTATTCATGAGCGTCGCCGGACTGCCGGCGCGCGCGGTGCGCACCCCCTGGCTTGTCGCCTATCTCGAGCGCGAGGCGGTGCGCCAGCGCCGCGCCAAGGCGCGCCGGGAATGCACCCTCGCCTTCGACTGCCTCACCCAATGCGGGCTGCGCGACGGCCTGTCGGGCGCCGGCCAGTTCTGCATCGATCACCACCTCGCCGCGGCGCTGCGCGGCGATGTCGAGCACGGACTGTTCTTCCGCGGCTCCGAGTCCCTGCCCTTCGCGACGGCGATCCGCCCGGTCGCCGATCTGATGGACCACCTGCTCGCCCGCTCTCCGGTGGAGATGGCGGCCTAGCAAGGGCAGCGGCCGGTTTGGCCTTTCCCGATCTCCGCGAAGCGGCCCCCCTCTTTCGGAATGTAAGTCAAATACGCGTTGCGGGCATTGAAAGATCACCCCGGCGCCAGCGCCTATTCCAGCGCCTCAGTGTCTCCGGATTTTGCACAGGGTGAAAAAGCGATCCCGTGCAAAAACCGGAGTTCTGATTAAAACCACTTCAGGGTTGATTTTCCCAGATCTCCGCTTTTCCGAGAGGTCCTCTTCTGACCTCTGCGAAATGCGGAGGCCCGCGAAGCAGATGGTGAGCGCGAGCGTGCTCGCGCCGACCGCCGAGATTTGCCTGGTGCGCTGCGTCGCCATGGCGGTTGCGACTTCCTGACTTTGTGCGGGGCAAGCTACGCGCAAGGCCCAGGGAGGCATTTGATGTAAATCAACCTATCGGCCGTGCGTCCGGCTAACTTGGGCACTCGTCGAGATCAACAAGCGCCGGGCGCGCCCGGCATGAGAGGAGGCTGCGATGTACAAGCACATTCTGGTTCCCACCGACGGCTCGCGCCTCTCCGCGAAGGCCGTCAAGGCCGCGGCGCGGCTCGCCAAGAGCCTCGGCGCCAAGCTGACCGGCCTCTACGTGATCCCGCCCTACGTGCCGCCGATGTACGGCGAGGCGGTCGTGTACGTGCCGGAGGCTTCACCGAAGCGCTACAAGGAGCTGAGCGAGAAGGAAGCGAAGAAGGCGCTCGCCGCGGTCGAGATCGAGGCGCAGACGGCCGGGGTGCCGTGCAAGGGCGTTTCGCTCACCGCCGACCAAGCCTGGCAGGGCATCATACGCACCGCGCGCGCAAAGAAGTGCGACCTGATCGTGATGGCCTCGCACGGTCGGCGCGGCCTCACGGGGCTGCTGCTGGGCAGCGAGACCACCAAAGTGCTCACGCATTCCAAGACCCCGGTGCTCGTCTGCCGCTGAACATGCACATGCACTACTTCACCCTCGAGCAGCGCGAGGGGCTGCCGGCGCAAGTGCGGGCCGGCGCCGCCGCGCTGCGCGCGAGCGGCCAGCCAAAGGCGATCGGGCTCGCCAATCACCTCGCCGAGATCGACGACGACGCGGTCGCCGACCTGGAGGCGAGCCTCGACGTCGCCGCGCTCGAGCGCGAAGTGCGCGAGCTGCGCGAGGCCGAGGCGGCGCTCAGGAGCCCGCACACTCCGGCGTACGATATTTGCGCGGACTGCGGCGCGGAGATCCCGTTCGCCCGCTTGCACGCCAGCCCGACCGCGACGCAGTGTGTCGCCTGCCAGGCGCGCATCGAGCGGGTGCAAGCCGCGTCCCGCACGCTCTGAGGGCCCCCGGAGCGCCGTCCGCGAGGCCCGCCCGGCACTGGAAATCCGGTCCGCACGCCCCCAACTACCGGAGGGATACCTTTGCTGACCGGCCCGAATGAAATACAAGGACTATTACGCGACACTCGGGGTCGCCCGCGACGCGGGCGCGGGCGACATCAAGAAGGCGTACCGGCGCCTCGCGCGCAAGTACCACCCCGACGTGTCCAAGGAGCCGAACGCCGAGGAGCGCTTCAAGGAGGTCGCCGAGGCGTACGAAACGCTCAAGGACAAGGACAAGCGCGCCGCGTACGACAATCTCGGCAGCCATCGCCCGGGGCAGGACTTCCAGCCGCCGCCCGACTGGTTTTCGCGCTACGGCACCGAGCCGGGCTTCGACGAGCAGGGCGGGGTCGACCTGTCCGACCTGTTCGCCTCTCTCGGCGGGGGCTTCGGCCGCGCACGCGGCTTTCGCCGCGATGCGCCGATGCCCGGCGAGGACTACGAGGTCAATGTGCATCTGGGCCTGGAGGAAGCATCGCGCGGCACCGAGGTCGAGCTGCAGATCGCCGCGCGCGAGGTCGGCCCGGACGGGCACCTGGTGCGTACTCCGAAAACCATCCGCGCCCGCATCCCGCGCGGCGTGACCGACGGCCAGAAGCTGCGCCTGCGCGGCAAGGGCGGCGCGGGATGGAAGGGCGGGTCGCCGGGCGACCTGTACCTGAACATCGCGCTGCATCCGCACCCGCTGTTCCGCGTAAGCGGGCACGACCTCTACCTGGAAGTACCGGTCGCGCCGTGGGAGGCCGCGCTCGGCGCGGCGATCGAGATCCCGACCCTCGACGGGCGCGTCGCCATGAAGGTGCCCGAAGGATCGAAGGCCGGGCAGCGCCTGCGGCTCGCAGGCAAGGGCCTGCCCAGGCCGCAAGGCGACGCGGGCGACCTGTACGCGGTATTGAACATCGCGGTGCCGAGCGTGCTCAGCGAGCGCGAGCGGCGCCTGTTCGAGGAACTGCGCGCCGCGTCGAGCTTCGACCCGCGCGGTCATTTCGCGCCGTGAGGAGGCGATGGAAGCCGATCTGATGCTGCTAGGCGCGCACACCCGGATCGCTCTGGCGGAGCTTGAGACCGGCTCCGGGCTGTCGCGCACCGAGATCGTCGTGCTGGTCGAGTACGGCGCCTTCGCTCCCGAGGGCACGGTGCCCGAGCAGTGGACCTTCCCCGCGAGCGCGCTCGCGCTGGCGCGCGCGGCAGCCAGGTTGCGCGCCGACTTCGAGCTCGAGCTGGACAGCCTCGCGCTGGTGCTCGCCTACCTCGAGCGCGTGCGCGAGCTGGAGCGGCGCGTGCGCGAGCTGGAGTGCCGGCTGCCGCGGTGAGGGTACAGCCCTGGCCTCTTAGGTTTTCCCAGATCTCCTGCTTTTGCGCATTGGGCGCGAGTGCGCCCAATGCGCAAAAGCAGGAGACACCGAACCGGTCGCACATTCGCCGGCGGTGATCCCTTTCACCGCCGCGGTTTCTCCGCTTTCCGCGCGGCTCAAGCGAGCCGCGCGGAAAGCGGAGATCGAATAAAGGCCTACCCCGCCTACCCTGCGCCGGCGTCCCGCCGCCAGCTCTCCCCCAGACCGATCGGTGCCGGCGCCAGCATCACGATGCGGGTATAGAGCTTGGCGAACTCGCCCTCGGGCTCAAGGTCCGAGAGCGGGTCGGTGTTCTCGGCGAACGCCGCGTCGATCTCGCGCCAGTCCTCGGCAGTGAGGTGCTGCTCGGCGAGCGGCAGCAGTTCGTGCTCTTCCTTGCGCATGTGGTTCCAGTGGAATTGCGCGTATTCGTCCACCGCCGCGGCGAAGCGGTTCGCGCCCTGCGGCCAGCTCTCCTCGAACGCGAGCAGCGAACGTTCCAGCTCGCGCACCAGGCGCGCGCCCTCGACGTGCTCGGCGCGCAAATCCTGCACCAACGCGGCGGCCTGCGGGGCACGCCGGGCGAGGTGCGCGAACAGGTACGCGTCCTCCTTCGGATGGTGCTGGCGCTCCGGAAAGGCGTCGATGTAGTAGATCATGGCGCGGAACACCTCGAACTCCGGGCGCACCGAGTGGTCCTTGGACGCGCGCGCCAGATGCTGCAGGCCGTGCAGCACCGCGGCGATCGAGCGGTGCTCGTCGCGCAGGATGCGGATGGATTTGTGCATGGGTCGAAGCCTCCTACTGTACGAGCACCACGGGCAAGTCGCTGAGCTGCAGCACCCGGCTCGCAGTCGATCCGATCGACCGCTGCGGCGCGCCATCGGCGCCGCCCGCGCCCATCCAGATCATGCCGCAACCGAAATCGCCCGCCGTGCGCGCGATGGTCTCGGCGGCCGCGCCGGTCATCTCGTGCACCTGCAGCGGCAGCCGGGCCGCCTCGAGCCATTCGCTCGCCTTGGTGACCCCGGCGTCGTCCGCGTCCGCCGTACGCGCGGCGGCACGCGGCGCGGGCGCACTGCCCGCCTCGAGCACGTGCAGGACATGAACCTCGGGCGCGCTGCGCCATTGCACCGCGCAGGCGATCAGCCCGCGCACTGCGTTCAGCGCCTGCACCGAGCCGTCGACCGCGACCAGCAGCTTCATGTCTTCTCCCACAGGCAGAGTAGCCCGCGCCGGATGCTTTCGGCAACTCCGGCGGCCTGTCCCAGCCCGAACGCCAGCATGGCGAGAGCACCGTAACCGTAAGCGCACCGTACACCAGCCCGCAGGGCAGCCACCCCCATACCGCTCCCACGCCGAAGGCCTGCGGCCAGCGTGCGCGCGCCGAGCAGGTGCGCGGCGAGGGGCTGCAGCCTGCGCCACAGCGGCGCGCCCAGCCGCTCTGCGCGGCGCAGCAGCCCACCCGCCCCGGCGAGATACAGCCCGATCAGCACCAGCATGAAGTTGACGAGCACGTAGAGCACGGCCTGGACCGGCAGCGCGCCGCTCATGCACGCCGCCTCGCCGGCGCGCGCGTCCCGAATCGGGATCACGCCGCGGGCCGCGAACGCACCCATGATGCCGCCGCACATGCCGACGCAGTGCACGCCCCGGGCGAGCCCGGCGACCAGCATCGCTGGCCGGCAGCCCGGCGCCGTCCCAGGGCACCTCAGATGACCTTCGAGTAGCCGCCACGCCGGTGGCTGCGCAGGAAGCGGTCGAACACCATGCACACGGTGCGCACCAGCAGGCGGCCCTTCGAGGTCACCACGATCCACTCCGGCGTGATCTCCACCAGGCCGTCGTCGGCGAGCCGCTTCAGGTCCTCCAGCTCCTCGACGAAATAGCGCTCGAACTCGATCAGGTAGGCAATCTCTATCGACTCGATCGACAGCCGGAAGTGGCAGATCAGCGCCTGGATCAAGGCGCGCCGCAGCAGGTCGTCCTGCGTCAGCTCGAGGCCGCGCCAGACCGGCAGGCGTGCGGCGTCGAGCGTGTCGTAATAATCGTCGAGATTCTTGATGTTCTGGTAGTAGGTCGGGCCGACGCGGCCAATCGCCGAGATGCCGAAGCCGACCAAGTCGCTCTCGGGGTGCGTCGAATAGCCCTGGAAGTTGCGCTGCAGCCGTCCCTGGCGCTGCGCCACCGCGAGCTCGTCCTCCGGCTTGGCGAAATGGTCCATGCCGATGTACACGTAGCCTGCGCGCGTCAGGCGCCCGATCGCGAGCGTCAGGATCTGCAGCTTGGTCTCGGGCGAGGGTAGCTCGCTCTCGGCGATGCGGCGCTGCGGCTTGAACACCCCCGGCAGGTGCGCGTAGCTGTACAGCGCGACGCGCTCGGGATCGAGCGCCAGCACCTTGTCGAGCGTGGCGCTGAAGCGGTCGAGCGTCTGCTTGGGCAGGCCGTAGATCAGGTCGAGGTTGACCGAGCGAAAGCCGCTCGCGCGTGCCTCCTCGACCACGCGCTGCGTCACCTCCTCGGGCTGGATGCGATGCACGGCCGCCTGCACCTCGGGGTCGAAATCCTGCACCCCGATCGACACCCGGTTGAAGCCGAGCTCGCCGAGGAACGCCATGCGTCCGGCCTCGATCTTGCGCGGGTCCACTTCGATCGAGCATTCGGCGCCCGGCTCGCGCGCGAATTCGTGGTCGATCGCCTGCATCACCGCCTGCATTTCCTCGCGGCTGAGGAAGGTGGGCGTGCCGCCGCCCCAATGCAGCTGGCAGATGCGCCGCTCGTCGCCGAGCAGGCCGCCCACAAGCGCCAGTTCCTTCGCTAGGTATTTGATATACTTCGAAGATCTTCCGTGGTCGCGGGTCACCACCTTGTTGCAGCCGCAGTAGTAGCAGATGGTGTCGCAGAACGGCAGGTGCACGTAAACCGAGAGCGGCTGGTTAATGCCACCGATGTTGCGCTTCCCGAGCCAGTGCCTGTAGTCGGCCTCGCCGAAAGCCTCGACAAAGCGATCCGCGGTCGGGTACGACGTGTAGCGCGGCCCGCTGACGTCGTACTTGCGAATCAGCACCGGGTCGATCACCAATTCCGAGGCCGGGTAATACGTCACTTTTGCATCCAATGTTGCTCCTGCGATACGCATCGCGCGCGTCGTTTTACGCACTATGCCGGGGGGCGCGTGCAGCGCATTGACTTGCATCAAACCCCGCCCAACCCTCGCCCGGCGTAGGACGCCCGTGTCGGACCTGCCGCAGCCGCAGCCACAACGCACTCCGGCGCGGGTGAATCGGTGGCTCCTCGCCGGCGCGATCGGCAGCGTCTCCGCGCTGATCGTGCTGCATTTCGCAGCCGGGATGCTCGCCGCGCACAAGCCCTGGCTCACCGCGGTCGACCTGGTGAGCGACGCCCTGCTGCTGGTAATCGCCATCGCAGCGGTCGTGTGGCAGGCGATGCGCGCGGATGCCAGGGCCGCGCACGCGCGCGCCGAGGTCGACGACGCGCAGGCGCGCCTGGCGGCGGTGGTCGATTCGGCGATGGACGCAATGATCAGCGTCGACGAGCAGCAGCGCATCGTGCTGTTCAACCGGACGGCGGAGAAAGTGTTCGGCTACAGCCTCGAGCAGGCGCTCGGCATGCCGCTCGAACGCCTGCTGCCGGCGCGCTACCGCGCCGCGCATCGTGGCTACATCGAGCACTTCGCGCACACCGGCACCACCACCCGGCGCATGGGCGACGCGACGGTGCTGTGGGGCCTGCGCGCCGACGGCGAGGAGTTTCCCATCGAAGCCTCGATCTCGCAGCTCAACGAGCACGGCCGGCGGTTCTTCACCGTGATCCTGCGCGACGTCACGCTGCGCAAGCAGTACGAGGACCGGCTCAAGCGCCAGAAGGACGAGTTGCGCGATCTCTCGGCGCGCGTGCAGGAGGCACGCGAGGAGGAAAAGACGCGCATCGCACGCGAGCTGCACGACGAGCTCGGCCAGCTGCTGACCGCGCTGAAGATGGATCTCACCTGGCTGCGTCAGCGCCTGCCGGAGGCGCCCGAGTCCGCCGCCAAGCTCGCGCAGATGAACGCGCTGCTCGACCAGACCGTGGGCTCGGTGCGCCGCATCGCGGCCGACCTGCGTCCCTTGATGCTGGACGATCTCGGCTTTCTCGACGCGGCCGTGTGGCTGGTGGAAGACTTTTCGCGCCGCTCGGGCGTGCAGTGCCGCATCGACACGCCCGCCGATGCCGAGCTCTCCGACCTGGAACGCACGGTGGCGACGACGCTGTACCGCGCGCTGCAGGAATCGCTCACCAACATCGCGCGCCACGCGCAGGCGAAGAACGCCTGGGTCGTGATCGGCATCGAGTCGGAGGCGCTGCGCCTCGAGATCGAGGACGACGGGCGCGGCATCGACGGCGATGACCTCGGCAAGCTGCGCTCGCTCGGGCTGCGGGGCATGCGCGAGCGGGTCCAGTACATCGGCGGCTCGCTCGACATCGGACGCGCGCCGCGCGGCGGCACCCGCGTCCAGCTGCGCGTGCCGCTGCGCGCGGGCGCGCGAGGGCTCGACGCGTGATCCGGGTGCTGCTCGCCGACGACCACCAGCTGGTGCGCGAGGGGCTGAAGCAGATCCTCGCCGCGGCGCCCGACGTGCGGATCGCCGGCGAGGCGGCGAGCGGCGACGAGGCGCTCGCGCTGGTGCGCGGCAACGACTACGACCTGGCGCTGCTCGACATGTCGATGCCGGGCCTGTCGGGCATCGACCTGATCAAGCGCGTCAAGCTGGAAAAGCCGAAGCTGCGCATCCTGGTGCTATCGATGCACGGCGAGCAGCAGTACGCGGCGCGCGCCCTCAAGGCGGGCGCCTCGGGCTACCTCACCAAGGACAGCGCGCCGGCGCAGCTGTTGGGCGTGATCCGCAAGGTCGCCGCCGGCGGTGTGCACATCAGCGAGACCGCCGCCGCGCAGCTGGTCGCCGGCGGCGACGCGCCGCCGCACACTCGGCTCTCGGACCGCGAGTTCGAGGTCCTTCGCCTGCTGGTCGCCGGGCGCGGGCTGACCGAGATCGGCGACCAGCTCAACCTTTCGGTCAAGACCGTCAGCACCCACAAGACGCACATCCTGCAGAAGATGGCCCTGGACAGCACCGCCGAGCTGGTGCGCTACGCCCTGGAGCACGGGCTACTGGAGCAGCGGCCGGGCTGAGCGGCGCATCGATCACACCACGAACCGGGCGCCATGAGCGGACGCTATCTGGAGGATTTCGCCGTCGGACAGACCTTCGGCTCGGGGCGGATGCGCGTCGACGCAGAGCGCATCCGCAGCTTCGCCGGGGAATTCGACCCGCAGCCGTTTCACCTCGACGAGGCCGCCGCGCGCGAGTCGATCTTCCGTGGGCTGGCCGCGAGCGGGTGGCACACCGCGGCGCTCAGCATGCGGCTGCTGGTCGAGAGCGATCTCAAGCCGGCCGGCGGCATCGTCGGCGCTGGCTTCGACGAGTTGCGCTGGCCCAGACCGGTACGGCCCGGCGACGAGCTGCGCGTCGTGAGCGAGATCCTGGAGGTGCGGCCATCGAGGACGCGCCCCGCTCAGGGCATCATCAAGGTGCGCACCACCACGTTGAACCAGGACGGCGAGCCGGTGCAGGTTTCGGTTGGGAATCTGGTCGTTCCGCGGCGCCCCGCGTAGGCGGGCGCCCGGGCCCGCCCCGCGGGCGTAGGACAAATCCTACCCCCGCGCTTCCTTCGTTCCGACGGCCACATTCAGCGCCGGCCGATACCGCCTCCGAGCTCCGCCGCGCACACTGCGCGGCATGATGAACGCGCAACCCGCCTTCGAGACCCCCGGCCCGCTGCGGGTGTTCCTGGTCGAGGATTCCCCGATCGTGCTGGAGCGGCTCGAGGCGATGCTGGCCTCGATCGCCGGGGCGCTGCCGGCGGGCCACGCGGCGAGCGCCGACGAGGCGATCCGGGCGATTCTGGCGGAGCGCCCCGACGCGGTCGTGCTCGATCTCAAGCTCGCCGAGGGCAGCGGCTTCGACGTGCTGCGCGCGGTGCACGAGCAGGCGCCGGACATCGAGATCTTCATGCTGAGCAACTTTGCCAGCGAGCCGTACCGGCGCCTGGCGGAGCGGCTCGGTGCTGCCTATTTCTTCGACAAGAGCACCGAATTCGAACGCGTGCGCGAGGCCCTCGCCGTGCGCGCCGCCCGATCCCTGCACTGACCCGCGCAAAAAGGAACCGCCCCATGCAAGTCGCCGTCGTCGCCCACAAACAGCCTGCCAAGGTTCTGTACATGAGCACCGAGTCGCGCGCCGCCCCGCGCAAGTTCGAGGTCACCTGCTCGAGCTGCAACCTGCGCGAGCTGTGCCTGCCGAGCGGCCTGTGCGCGGAGGATCTGGAGAAGGTCGAGCGCATCGTCTATGCCCGCCGCCGCGTCAAGCGCGGCGAGGCGCTTTTCAACGCCGGCGACGAGTTCGGCGCTATCTACGCCCTGCGCAGCGGCTTCATGAAGACCAGCGTCATCGACGGCGAGGGGCGCGAGCAGGTCACCGGCTTCCTCATGGGCGGCGAGCTGTTCGGCATGGACGGCATCGGCTCGGGCCGCTACAACGGCACCGCCATCGCGCTCGAGGACAGCGAGGTGTGCGTCATGCCGTTCTCGCTGATCGAGGAGATGTCGCTCGAGATCCGCGCACTGCAGCGCCACCTGCACGCGGTGCTCGCGCGCGAGATCGTGCGTGACCACGGCGTCATGATGCTGCTTGGCTCGATGCGCGCCGAGGAGCGGCTGGCGGCGTTCCTGCTCAACCTGTCCAAGCGCTTCACCAAGCGCGGCTACTCGCAGTCGGACTTCCATCTGCGCATGACGCGCGAGGAGCTGGGCAGCTTCCTCGGCCTGAAGCTCGAGACGGTGAGCCGGCTGTTTTCGCGCTTCCAGGAGGACGGGCTGATCGAGGTGCAGCAGAAGCACGTGCGCATCGTCGACAGCCACGGCCTCGAAGCGCTGCTCACCTCGTCGCCCAAGAACTGAAGGCGACGCGACGCCCCCGCTACGCAACCTTCGGGGCGGGCGGGCGGCGCAGCAGCTTGCCCAGCTCGAACCACAGCACCCCCGCCACGCCCGCTGCCAGCGCGACCAGCACGTCGCCCGGACGCAGCGGCGCGAAGCGGAACAGGCTCGCAACGGGCGGCGCGTAGATCGCGGCGGCAAGCGCCGCCAGCGTACCGCCCATCACCCACCACAGCGCGCGATTCGGACGCCGGAGGGTGGCCAGCACCGGGCGCGCGCTGGAGCGGTTGGCGAGGATCAGCGCCAGATTGCCGAACACGATGGCGGCGAAGCCGAGCGCGCGCACCTCGCCCGGGCTGCGGCCGTCGGCGAGCGCCCACCAGTAGGCCAGCGTCACGCTCGCCAGGACGCTCGCGCCCAGGCCGAGCCCGGTGGCGAGCATCGCGGTATCGAACAGCGGCCGGCGCGGGTCGCGCGGCGGACGCTGCATCGCCCCATCCTCGCTTGGCTCCGCCTCGAACACGATCGAGCAGGCCGGGTCGATCACGAACTCGAGGAACACGATGTGCACCGGGAACAGCAGCAGCGGCCAGCCGAACAGCAGCGGCAGGAACGACATGCCGGCGGTCGGCACGTGCACCGCGATCAGGTAGCGCATCGCGTTGCGGATATTCTCGTAGATCCGGCGCCCGGTGCGTACGGTCTCGACAATCGAGCCGAAGTCGTCCTCCAACAGCACCAGCGCCGAGGCCTCGCGCGCCACGTCGGTGCCGCGCTTGCCCATGGCGACGCCGATGTGGGCGGCCTTGAGCGCGGGGGCGTCGTTGACGCCGTCGCCGGTCATCGCCACCACCTCGCCGGCGGCCTTCAGCGCGCCCACCAGCCGCAGCTTCTGCTCGGGCAGGATGCGCGCGAACACGTTCACCCCTCGCACCGCGCGCACCAGCCCACTGTCGTCCATCCCCGCCATCGCCGCGCCGTTGAGCACGGCGCCGTCGGTGGCGATGCCCGCCTGGCGCGCGATCGCGAGCGCAGTGCCCGGATAATCGCCGGTGATCATCACCACCCGGATGCCGGCTCGGCGGCACTCGGCCACCGCCGCCGGCACCGAGGCGCGCAGCGGGTCGGCGAGCGCGACGAAGCCCAGCCAGCGGAAGCGGTAGGCGCGTGCGTCGCCGGCCCACTCGGGGGCGCTCCAGTCGGCCTCGCCCACCGCGAGTAGGCGCAGTCCGCGCGCCGCCGCTCGGGCGACCTCCTCCAGCGCCGCGCTGCGCGCGCGCTCGTCGAGCGTGCACAGCGCAAGCACCGTCTCCGGCGCGCCCTTGACCGCGACGCGGCCCTCCCCCTGCGGGGTGCGCCAGGCGTGGCACACCGCGAGGAAGTCCGCGCCGAAGGGATAGTCGCGCTCGAGCCGCCACTCGCGCCGCATCCGCTCGGCAACCGGCGCGGCCTGCTGCGCACCGGCGAGGATGGCGCGTTCCATCGGATCGAACGGCTCGAGCTCGCAGGCGAGCGCGGCGGTCTCCAGCAGCGCGACCGCCCCGGCCGCCAGCGCGCCGGCGTCGAGCCGCCGCCAGGCGCCCCCCGCATACGCCTCGACCAGCGCCATGCGGTTCTCGGTGAGGGTTCCGGTCTTGTCGACGCACAGCACGGTGGCGGCGCCGAGCATCTCCACCGCGGGCATGCGGCGCGTGAGCACGCCGTGCTTGGCGATCCGCCAGGCACCGAGCGCGAGGAACACGGTCAGCACCACCGGGAACTCCTCGGGCAGCACCGCCATGGCGAGCGTGAGCCCGGCGAGAATCCCGTCCAGCGCGCCGCCGCGCGAGAGCATGTACAGGACGCTCACCGCCACGCACAGGGCCAATCCGAGCGCGGCGATCAGCCGCACCGCGCGCGCGGTCTCGCGCTGCAGCGTGGTCTTCTCGGTCTGCAGCGAGGCGAGGAAGCCGCCGATGCGGCCGAACTCGGTGCGCGGCCCGGTGGCGGTCACCAATGCGCGCCCCTGCCCCTTCACCACCAGCGTGCCGGAGAACACGTGCGCGTCGCGTGCCGCGGCATCGTCGCTGACGCGCTTGTCGACCGGGAGCGACTCCCCGGTGAGCAGCGACTCGTCCACCCGCAGCTCGTTCACCGCGACCAGGCGCGCGTCCGCGGGCACCCGGTCGCCCTCGGCCAGCAGCAGCAGGTCGCCGCGCACCACGTCCGCGCCGGCGATGCGCAGCTCGACGCCGTCGCGCACCACCAGGGCGCGTGGGCTGGACAGGTCGCGCAGTGCCTCGAGCGCGCGCTCGGTCTTGCGCTCCTGCACCACGGTAATCGCGATTACCACCATCACCGAGGCCGACAGCACCAGCGCCTCGCGCAGGCTGCCGAGCAGCAGGTAGGTCGCGGCCGCGCCGACCAGCAGCAGGAACATCGGCTCGCGCACGACCTCCAGCGCGATGGCGAACGTATTGCGCTGCCGGGCCGCCTGCAGCGCGTTGGGGCCCTCGGACGCGAGCCGCGCGGCCGCTTCAGCGGCGGACAGGCCCGTCGGCGGCGTTACCTGGTTCACCCCGGAAGGATACCCGGCCGGACGCTGGTCAGTAATCGAGTCGGTAGGGCGAGCGGTTCAGGTAGGCGACGATGTCCTGCATGTCCTCGCGCGTGAAGCGCTGGCGAGTCTGCCCGGCCCAGCGCGTCACCTCGGCGCGCAGGCACAGCGCGAACGACGGCATCCCGCGCGCCAGGTAGTCGAGCTGGCACCCGGCGCGCTGCCGGCCCACGAGCTCCATGTAGCTCGCGCCGAGCACACTCGCGCGGTGGTGCCCGGGCTCGACGACCGGCAGCCCGCAGTGAAAACAGGCGGGCCGCGCCGCGGTGGCCTTGAGCGGCCCGCTCGCGCGGGCGACGTGCATCATGACTCCGGTTCCCGTCCTGAAAGCGCCGGACCCGCGCCGCGGGGCAACACCCTTCCGATCCTAACCGGCGCGCCGCGCCCGCGTTTGACGTGAGTCAAACGCCTTGCCGCCTCGGCAGGCAACATTGCGCGAGGGGAATTGGGGCATCCCGAGTCTGGATAGCTCAGGTCAATCCCGCGGATTGCCAAAATCGACTTGATCAATCGGAAGGCCGCCGCTAAGGTTTGCGCACGACGCTTCCGCAATTCCTGAGAAAGCACACCCGCCATGACAGTTCGCGAAGGCAGCCTCGAAGCACCCACCCGCCACCCGCTCGACTGGAAGAACCCCGACTTCTACGACGCCGCGAAGCTCGACCAGGAGCTGTACCGGGTGTTCGAGATCTGCCACGGCTGCCGGCGCTGCGTCAACCTGTGCACCGCCTTCCCGACGCTGTTCGATCTCGTCGACGAGAGCAAGACCATGGAGGTCGACGGCGTCGCCAAGCAGGATTACCGCAAGGTCGTCGACCAGTGCTACCTGTGCGACATGTGTTACATGACGAAATGCCCCTACGTTCCGCCGCACCCCTGGAACGTCGACTTCCCGCACCTGATGCTGCGCGCCAAGGCGGTCAAATTCCGCCGGCAGGGGGCTTCGTTGCGCGACCGGCTGCTGTCGTCGACCGACGCGCTCGGCAAGCTCGCCACCATCCCGGTGGTAGTTCAGACGGTGAACGCGCTCAACAAGAGCACGGCCGCGCGCAGCGCGATGGACAAGATGCTCGGCATCGACAAGGACCGCGAGCTGCCGGAGTACGCGCGCCACAAGTTCCGCCCGAACGCTGCGGCCTCGCAGGCCTTCCCGGTGAAGGACGGCAAGGACACGCCGGGCAAGGTCGCGATCTTCGCCACCTGCTACGTGAACTACAACGAGCCCGGCATCGGCCACGACCTGCTCGCGATCCTCGAGCACAGCGAGATTCCCTACGTGCTCGTCGAGCGCGAGGCCTGCTGCGGCATGCCCAAGCTCGAGCTCGGCGACCTGGAGACCGTGGCCAAGCACAAGACGGCCAACATCCCGCCGCTCGCGCGGCTGGCGAAGGACGGCTACGCGATCCTGACCGCGGTGCCCTCGTGCACGCTGATGTTCAAGCAGGAGCTGCCGCTCATGTTCCCGGAGGACGCGGACGTGAAGGCGGTGCAGGACGCGATGTTCGATCCGTTCGAGTACCTGGCACGGCGCCGGCGCGACGGCCTGCTCAAGACCGACTTCAAGACGCCGCTCGGCAAGGTCTCGTATCACATTCCCTGCCACTCCCGGGTGCAGAACATGGGGCAGCGTACACGCGAGGTGCTGGCGGCGATCCCGGGCACCGAGCTCAACACGGTCGAGCGCTGCGCCGGGCACGACGGCACCTGGGGCGTGAAGAGCGAGTACTTCGCCAATTCGATGAAGATCGGGCGACCGGTGTTCCGCCAGATGGCGGGCAGCGAGCCGGACTGGATCAGCTCGGACTGCCCGATCGCGGGGCGCCACATCCTTCAGGGCATGGCCGAAGACGGCACGCACGCCGGGAAGGCGCACCCGATCACGCTGCTTCGAAAAGCCTACGGAATCTAGCGCGCCTCAGCCGTGCGCGTCGATGAAGCGCTTCACGGCTGCGGCGTCGGCCTCGATCACGGTGAAGCGCTGCGGCAGCTGCTCCAGGCCCTCGTAGCCGGCGGGCCGCTCCGGCTCGCGGCCCAGCGCCTCGCGGATGGTGTCCGAGAATTTCGCCGGCAGCGCGGTTTCCAGGCACAGCAACGGCACATCCGGCAGGCGCCGCTCGAGCCCGACCTTGATGCCGTCGGCCGTATGCGGGTCGACGGTCACGCCGTATCTCTGGTGGACGCGCCGGATGGTGGCGAGCCGGTCGGCATGCGTGCTGCGTCCCGAGGCGAACCCGGTGTCGGCCACGTTGCGGAAGTACGCCGAACCCGACAGCTCGAAGGCGCCCTCGGTGTCCAGGCGCCGCCACAGCTCGTTCATGCGCGCCGGATCGCGTCCCGTCAGGTCGGCCAGGTAGCGCTCGAAGTTGGACGCCTTGGCGATGTCCATCGACGGGCTGGAGGTCGCCTGTACCTCGCTCGCCTTCCTCACGCGATAGCGCCCGGTACGGAAAAATTCGTCCAGCACGTCGTTCTCGTTGGTCGCCACGATAAGCTGGCGGATCGGCAGACCCATGCGGTGCGCGACGTGCCCGGCGTAGACGTTGCCGAAGTTGCCCGAGGGCACCGCGAACGCGACCTGTTCGGCGTTGCTTTGGGTGGCGGCGAAATAACCCTTGAAGTAGTAGACCACCTGGGCGGCGATGCGCGCCCAGTTGATCGAGTTCACGGCGCCGATGCGGTGGCGCGCCTTGAACGCGGCGTCCGCGTTGACCGCCTTGACCACGTCCTGGCAGTCGTCGAACACGCCCTTCACCGCCAGGTTGAAGATGTTCGCGTCCGTCAGCGAGTACATCTGCGCGCGCTGGAACGCGCTCATCCGGCCGTGCGGGGAGAGCATGAAGACGCGAATGCCGCGCTTGCCGCGCATCGCATGCTCGGCCGCCGAACCGGTGTCCCCCGAGGTCGCGCCCAGGATGTCGAGCGTCTCGCCGCGCTGCGCGAGCGCGTGCTCGAACAGGTTGCCCAGCAGCTGCATGGCCAGGTCCTTGAACGCGAGCGTGGGGCCGTTCGACAGCCCGAGCAGGTGCAGGCCGGGCTCGAGCGTCCTGAGCGGGGTGATCTCCTCGCTGCCGAAGGCCGCGCGCGTGTAGCTGCGCGCGATCAGCGCCTCGAGCTGCGCGGCCGGCAGATCGTCGAAGAACCTCGACAGCACCGCGAACGCCAGTCCGCGGTAATCCATGGCACGCATGCGCTCGAGCTCGCCGGCGGAGAGGCGCGGATACGCTTCGGGCAGGTACAGCCCGCCGTCCGCGGCCATGCCCTCGAGCAGAATGTCGGTGAAGCGCTTGGGCTGCGCGCCTCCCCGGGTGGAGAGGTAGAGCACTACAGCAGTTCCTCCAGCCGGATCTTGGTGACCTTGCCCGGCACCGTGCGCAGCCGCTCGATGCGCCGGATCGCCAGGTTCACGTTCTTCTCCAGCGCGAGGTGGGTGAGCAGCACGATGTCGACGCGCTTCTCCCCGGCGCCGGGCTCCTTCTGCACCATGGCGTCGATGGAAATCGAGCGCTCGGCGAGGATGCGCGTGATGTCGGCCAGCACTCCCGGCCGGTCGAGCGCGCGCATCCTCAGGTAGTAGGAGGTTTCGACCGCCTCGATCGGCAGGATCGGCGTGCTCGAGAGGCGGTCGGGCTGGAACGCGAGGTGCGGCACGCGCTGTCCCGGGTCGGCGGTGATGAGCCGCGTTACGTCCACCAGGTCGGCGACCACCGCGCTGGCGGTGGGCTGGCTGCCGGCGCCGGCTCCGTAGTACAGCGTGGCGCCGACCGCGTCGCCCTTCACCAAGATCGCGTTCATCACGCCCTCGACGTTGGCGATCAGGCGCCGCGCCGGCACCAGTGTGGGATGCACCCGCAGCTCGATGCCCTTGGCGGTGCGCTTGGTGATGCCGAGCAGCTTGATGCGGTAGCCGAGCTCCTCGGCATAGGCGATGTCCTCGCGCGTGAGCTTCGAGATGCCCTCGGTGTAGGCCTTCCTGAACTGCATCGGGATGCCGAAGGCGAGCGCCGACAGGATGGTGAGCTTGTGCGCGGCGTCGATGCCCTCGATGTCGAACGTCGGGTCGGCCTCGGCGTAGCCCTTGGCCTGGGCGTCGGCGAGCGCGCTGGCGAACGGCATCCCCTTGTCGCGCATCTCCGACAGGATGAAATTCGAGGTGCCGTTGATGATGCCGGCGATCCACTCGATGCGATTGGCGCTCAGCCCTTCGCGCAGCGCCTTGATGATCGGGATGCCGCCTGCGACCGCGGCCTCGAAGGCCACCATCACGCCCTTTTTCTGCGCGGCGGCGAAGATCTCGTTGCCGTGCGTGGCCAGCAGCGCCTTGTTGGCAGTGACCACGTGCTTGCCCTGGCGGATCGACTCCAGCACCAGGTCCTTGGCGAGCTTGGTGCCGCCGATCAGCTCGACCACGATGTCGATGTCCGCGGCGCGCACCACCTCGAAGGGGTCGCCCGTGACCTTGGCCCCGCCCTTGACGATCGCGCGCGCCCGCGCGAGCGCCTTGTCGGCGACGCGCGTGATGCGGATGGCGCGCCCGGCGCGGCGCTGGATCTCGTCGCCGTTGCGCCTGAGCACCTCCCAGGTGCCGCCACCTACCGTGCCGATGCCGAGCAGGCCCACGTTGATCGGTTTCATTTCAGGTCTTCCGCGATGTAGGGGACAGGCCGCTGCGCCGGGGATGACGACGCTTGCGCGTACAGGACCGTCTCCTCGTGGTGGATCGTGTAATGCTCGAGATGGAAGCGATAGCCGGCGCCGAGCTGGTCGAGCCAGGCCGGAATCCGCCACAGGTCGTCGGGCTGGTGGTACACCGAGATTGCGAGCCGAGGCCTGAAGCGGCGCAGCGTTTCCTGCGCTCCGCGCAGGGCCGCCAGTTCCGCGCCTTCGATATCCATCTTGATGAAGTCGACCTTCTCGATCTCGCCGCTGTCGAACATGCGATCGATGCTGGTGACGCGCACTTCGTGCGCCGACGGCTCCGCGGAAACACGCGCCCCGGGACCAGAGCCGTGGCGGAACAATTTCCCTTGCACCGGCCCGAGCGCAGCCTCGTGCAGGCGCAGCCGCGCGGCGAGCGCTGGATTCGCGGAGAAATTGTGCCGCGCAATCGCGATGTTGTCCGGGTCAATCTCGAAACCGTGCACCCGGCCCTGCGGGCCGACGCTCGCGGCAAAGGCCAGCGCCGTGTCGCCGTAGCACGTGCCGGCGTCGATGACATGATCTCCCGGCGCCGGCGCAATGCGCACGCCGTCGCGCGCAAAGTAATACTGCCGCAGGAACATGGTCCAGGCGACGTTGCCCCACGAGCAGTCGAGCGCGATGCGCTCTCCCTCGAACTCAAGTGCGTAGCGCGCCAGCGGCCCGAACATGCCGACGAACGGCGATGGCCCGGCGCTGAGGCGCTTGGCGCGCTCGCGCGCCTCCCAGTGACTCGCCGTGTTGCTCGGCAGGCGCACGCGCTCATGGCCGAGAATGCGGTATGCGAGCAACTGCCTGAACCAGTCCCGCGAGGTCGCGTCGGCAAGCAGCCCGCAGGCACCTGCCAGCTCGTGGGCGCGCTGCCCGAGGTCGTCGAGAGTCGCGGCGGCGAAGTACTGCGCGCGTACGACGGAGCGCGCGCGCAGCGCTCCTGGCCAGCGATCGTGGTCGAAGTTGTCCCCTTCCCGGGCATCGATGCGCGACGCCACCAGCGCCGCGAGCTCGCGCACGAAACCGGCTGCGCCCGGCGCCGGCCGCACCTGCGGCACCGCCGCCGCGCCGCGCCCCGGCCGCGCCCACAGCGACCTTAACAGCGCGCCCAGCATGCCGGCACCCGGCGCGCGGCAGCGAAGCGCGTCGCCTTCACAGCTGCTTTCCGAAGTGGAACGCAGTGATGGTCATGCCCTCGCGGAAGTAAAAGCGGTGCGCCTCGCGGCGCTGCGTGCCCGAATCGAGCGCGAGCACCCGGCAGCCGCGCTCCCGCGCGACGCGCTCGCACTCGGCGAGCAGCAGTCTGCCGATGCCGCGCGAGCGCAAGGCCTCGTCGGTGACGAGGTCGTCGACGTACAGGTGCAGGCCGCTCGAGGTGTTCTCGTGGATCCGGAACACCGCCGCGCCGTGCACCTGCTCGTGCTCGGCGGCGACGATCATGCGTCCCCCGCCGGCGAACACGCGCGCCATCTTAGCGGCATAGTCGGCCAGCAGCGCGCCGCGCAGCTGCCGGTGTACCCCCTCGGCGCGCTCGAGCAACCCCGGGTGCAGCACGCGTCCGGCCTCGTCGGTGACGTGGACGACCCTCATGCGGCGCTCTTCGCGGCCGCCTTGGCGGCAGCGTCTCCGATCAGACCGTCCTTGCGGAACATGTCGCGCACGCCGCGCAGCGCCTGGCGCAGCCGGTGCTCGTTCTCGATCAGCGCGATCCTGACATGATCGTCGCCGTAGTCGCCGAAACCCACGCCGGGCGCCACCGCGATCTTGGCGTCGGCCAGCAGCTTCTTCGCGAACTCGAGCGAGCGCATGTGCGCATAGGCCTGCGGGATCTGCGCCCAGACGTACATCGAGGCCCTCGGATTCTCGACCATCCAGCCGATTTCGTGCAGGCCCTTCACCATCACGTCACGCCGCCGCTGGTAGGTCTGGCGGATCTGTTCGACGCAGTCCTGCGGCCCGTCGAGCGCGACGATCGATGCCACCTGGATCGGGGTGAAGGTGCCGTAATCGTGATAACTCTTGATGCGCGCCAACGCATACACCAGGTCCTTGTTGCCGACCATGAAACCGATGCGCCAGCCGGCCATGTTGTAGCTCTTCGACATGGTGAAGAACTCGACCGCCACGTCGCGCGCGCCAGGCACCTGCATGATCGAGGGCGCCTTCCAGCCGTCGAAGGTGATGTCGGCGTAAGCCAGGTCGTGCACCACCAGGATGTCGTGCTCCTTGGCGATGGCGATCACGCGCTCGAAGAAGTCGAGATCGACGCAGCGCGCCGTGGGGTTGGCCGGAAAGCCGATGACCAGCATCTTCGGCTTCGGGATCAGCTCGCGGATGGCGCGCTCCAGCTCCTCGAAGAAATCCACCCCCGGGGTGATGCGCACCGAGCGGATGTCCGCGCCGGCGATGATCGCGCCGTAGATGTGGATCGGGTAGGAGGGATTGGGCACCAGCACCGTGTCGCCGCGGTCGAGGGTGGCGAGCATCAGGTGCGCGAGGCCTTCCTTGGAGCCGATGGTGACGATGGCCTCGGATTCGGGGTCGAACTCGATGTTCCAGCGCCGCTGGTACCAGTCGCAGATCGCCTTGCGCAGGCGCGGGATGCCCTTCGACACCGAGTAGCCGTGCGTGTCCTGGCGCTGCGCCGCCTCGACCAGCTTGTCGACGATGTGCTGGGGCGTCGGCCCGTCTGGATTGCCCATCGACAGGTCGATGATGTCCTCACCGGCGCGGCGCGCCGCCATCTTCAACTCGGCCGTAATGTTGAAGACGTAGGGCGGCAGGCGCTGGATGCGTGCGAACTCTCTCATGGGCGGGCCGCGTGGTGCGGCGCAAAAAGGTAGAATTCTATTCGAGCGCGGCTCCGCTCTCAATGTGCGCGGTGGCCGCAGATGCGTCCGATTCCAGCGTGAAACTGCACACCTCCGGGCCGACCGGCCAGAATGCCTTCACCGGCTACGGCGAGGGATACGTGCTGGTGAACGGCGTGCGCCATGCAACCAGCGTGATCGTGCTGGCCGACCGGGTGCTGCACTGGGACGCACGGGGCGTCGAGCACCTCGGCCCAGAGCACTTTACCGGGCTGGCCGCGCTCGGGGTCGAGGTGGTGCTGCTCGGCACCGGCGCCAGGCTGCGCTTTCCGCAGCCGCGCCTGACCCGCGCGCTGCTCCAGGCCGGCGTTGGGCTGGAGGTGATGGACACACGGGCGGCCTGCCGCACCTACAACATCCTCGCCGCCGAGGAGCGCCGGGTTGCCGCCGCGCTGCTGTTCGACTGAGCGCGCGCGAGCGTGAGACGCGCCGCCGTAGTCCTGATGGCCGCGGTCATGGCGCTCGCCTGGTTCGGCACCCTGGGCTGGCGCCCCCTCAACCGCGCCGACGAGGCGCGCTACGCCGAGATCGCGCGCGAGATGCTCGCGAGCGGCGACTGGGTCACGCCGCACCTGAACGGCTTCAAATACTTCGAGAAGCCACCGCTGCAGTACTGGGCCACGGCGGGCGCGTTCGAGGTCTTCGGCCTGCACGATTGGGTCTCGCGCCTGTGGCCGGCGCTCACCGGCTTTGCCGGGCTGATCCTGGTGCTCGTGCTCGGCGCACGGCTGCTCGGCGCGCGCGCCGGAGCGTACGCGGCCGCGGTACTCGCCGGCAGCCCGCTCTACGCTTTGCTGGGCCAGTTCGACACGCTCGACATGGGCGTGAGCTTTTTCCTCGCGCTTGCGGTGTTCGCCTACGCGCTCGGGCAGTGCGAGCAGGCCCCTCCAGCCGAGAGGCGGCGATGGATGTTTGCGTTCTGGGCGGCGTGCGCGCTGGCGACCCTGAGCAAGGGATTGATCGGCATCGTGCTGCCGGCCGGCGCGATCGGGCTGGACATCCTCCTGCGCCGCGACTGGCACCGGATCGGGCGCCTGGGCTGGGGCGCGGGCCTGCCGCTGTTCCTGCTTCTCGCGGTGCCCTGGTTCGCGCTCGTTTCGGTGCGCAATCCGGAGTTCTTCCACTTCTTCTTCATCCAGGAGCATTTCGAGCGCTTCTTGACGCGCTTCGCGCACCGCTACGAGCCGCCGTGGTACTTCATTGCGGTGCTCGCCCTCGGCATGGCGACGTGGCTGCTGGCGCTCGGGCCTGCCCTCGTGCGCGCCTTCTGGAACGGCGCCGGACGCAGCTTCAGCCCAGCGCGCTTTCTCGCCCTCTGGGCGCTCGTGGTGCTCGTGTTCTTCTCGGCGTCGGATTCCAAGCTGCCCTCCTATATCCTGCCGATCTTTCCGGCACTCGCGCTGCTCATCGGCGACTACCTGGCGGCCGCGCGCCCGCGCCGGTTGCTCGTCGCACAGGCCGCGCTCGTGGCCGCGGGCGCGGCGGGGCTGCTCGCCCTCGCGCCACGCCTGATGCTCGATGAGGGTGGGCCGCTCGCCGCGCTGCTGCCGGCCTACGTGCCCTGGGTCATGGCGGCCGCGGCCGTGGCCGCGCTCGGCGCCCTGCTCGCGCTGGCACTCGCCTGGCGCGCGCGCACCGGCGCCGCGGTCGGCGCCCTGGCGGTCGCGGCCTTCGCCGGCACGCTCGTCGCCCTGCTCGGGCACCGCGCGCTCGCGCCCTACTACAGCACCGCCAAGGTGATCGCCCAGGCACGCGCGCAGCTCGATCCCGGCGCGCCGTTTTACGCCGTCGAGGCCTACGATCACACCCTGCCCTGGAATCTGCGCCGCACGGTGACCATGGTCGGCTACAAGGACGAGCTCGCCGAGGAGATCAGCTGGGAGCCGCAGAAGTTCCTGCCGGATCTGGCATCCTTCGCCCGGGCGTGGCGCGCCGACCGGCATGCAGGCGCGCTTTTCAAGACTCGCGAGTTCGCGACCTTCCGGAGACAATACGACCTGCCCATGCAGATCGTCGCGCGCGACGCGCGCTACACCATCGTGAGAAAGCCATGAGCCTGGTGAGCTTTTCGCTGATCCTGACCGGGGTGCTGCTCAACGCCGCGGCGCAGCTGCTGCTCAAGGCGGGGACCAACGCCGTCGGCCGCTTTGCTTTCACGCTCGGCAATGCGCTGCCGATGAGCCTGCGTTTCGCACTCGAGCCGCACATCATGGGCGGCATGGCCTGCTACGTGACGAGCCTGGTGGTCTGGATCATGGCGCTGTCGCGCGTCGAGGTAAGCGTCGCCTATCCGATGCTGTCGATCGGCTACGTCGTCAACGCGATCGCCGCCTGGTACTTTTTCGGCGAGGCGCTGACCCCGATGCGGGTCGCCGGCATCGCGGTCATCGTCTTGGGCGTGTTCATCGTGGCGCGTTCATGAGCGGCATCCTTCCCTTCACCCGCCCCTCGATCGACGAGGAAACGATCGCCGGGGTCGCGCAGGTACTGCGCTCGGGCTGGATCACCTCCGGCCCCCAGGTCCGGGCCTTCGAAGCGGCGCTCTCGGGCCTGTGCGCCGGGCGCCCGGTGCGCGTGTTCAACTCGGGCACCGCGGCGCTCGAGGTCGGCCTGCGGCTGGCCGGCATCGGCAGCGGGGACGAGGTGATCACCACGCCCTTGTCCTGGGTGGCCACCGCGAACGTGATCCTCGAGGTCGGGGCGCGCCCGGTGTTCGTGGACGTCGACCCGCGCACGCGCAACCTCGACCTCGAGCGGGTCGAAGCCGCGCTCACGCCGGCCACGCGCGCGCTGCTGCCGGTCGACCTCGCCGGCCTGCCGGTCGACCGCGACCGGCTGTACGACATCGCGCGCGCCAGGCGCCTGCGCGTGCTCGAGGACGCGGCGCAATCCTTCGGCGCCGCATGGAACGGCCGCACCCTGGGCTCGTTCGGCGACCTGGTCGCCTTCAGCTTCCACGCCAACAAGAACATCACCACTGCCGAGGGCGGCGCGCTGGTGCTGCCCGACGAGGGGCTCGCCGTGCCCTGCGACAAGCTGCGCCTGCAGGGCGTGGTGCGCAGCGGCGAGGACGGCATGGAGGTGGACCTGCTCGGCGGCAAGTGGAACCTGACCGACGTCGCCGCGCGCATCGGCCTGGGGCAGTTGCCGCACCTTGACGAGTTCACCACGCGGCGCCGCGCGCTCGCGCGGCGTTACTTCGAGCGATGGGACCGCTCGCTCGGCTGCGAGCTGCCGCCCGAGGATTTCGCCAACTCGAACTGGCACATGTTCCAGGTGGTGCTGCCCGAGCGCATGGCGCGCGCCGAGTTCATGCGCCGCATGCGCGCGGCGGGCATCGGCGTGGGCGTGCACTATCCCGCGATTCACCTGTTCGCGCTGTATCGCGCGCTCGGCTGGCGAGAAGGCCAGTTCCCCCACGCCGAGCGTATCGGCCGCTGCATCGCGACGCTGCCGCTGTTTCCGCTGATGTCGGAGGCCGACGTGGACCGCGTGTGCGAAACGGCGAAAAAGGTGCTGGCATGAGCGCCCCGCTGCTCTCGGTGGTGATCCCGGTGTACAACGAGGAGGCGGCCCTGGCGGCGCTGTTCGCGCGCCTGTACCCCGCGCTCGACACGCTGGGCGAGCGCTACGAGCTGATCCTGGTCGATGACGGCAGCCGCGACGCCTCCGCGCGGCTGCTGCACGAGCAGTTCGAGCGCCGCCCCGAGGTCACCCGCATCGTGTTCCTGGCCGGCAACTTCGGTCAGCACATGGCGATCCTCGCCGGCTTCGAGCGCGCACGCGGCGAGGTGGTGGTCACTCTCGACGCCGACCTGCAGAACCCGCCCGAGGAGATCGCGCCGCTGCTCGCGAAGATGCGCGAGGGCTACGACTACGTCGGCACCTACCGGCGCACGCGCCGGGACAGCGCGTTCCGCAGGTTCGCCTCGCGCATGATGAACGCGTTTCGCGAGCGCATCACCGACATCCGCATGACCGACCAGGGCTGCATGCTGCGCGCCTACGGCCGCGGCGTGGTCGACGCGATCAACCGCTCGCCCGAGGTGAACACGTTCATCCCGGCGCTCGCCTACACCTACGCGCGCCGTCCGACGGAGATCGAGGTGGCACACGAGCAGCGCGCCGCGGGCGAGTCGAAGTACTCGCTGTACCGCTTGGTGCAGCTCAACTTCGACCTGATCACCGGCTTCTCGGTCAAGCCGTTGCAGTTCTTCTCCGCGCTCGGCATGCTGACCGCGCTCGGCTCGGTGCTGGTGTACGTGGTGGTGATCTTCGAGCGCCTGGCGGTCGCCAAGACCGCCTCCGACGCCCTGCACAGCTTCTGGGACCGCGACATCCTGCAGTTCTTCCTCACCGGCATGGTGCTGTTCGGCCTCGGCCTAGTGGGCGAGTACGTCGGCCGCATCTACGAGCAGGTGCGCGGCCGCCCGCGCTACCTGGTCGCGAACGTGCTGGAGAAGCGCGAGTGACGCGTGCGGTGGTGTTCGCCTACCACAACGTCGGCGTGCGCTGCCTCGCCGTGCTGCTCGCCCACGGCATCGAGGTGCCGCTGGTGTTCAGCCACGAGGACGACTGGCGCGAGAACGTCTGGTTCGCGAGCGTGGCGCAGTTCGCGCGCGAGCGCGGGATCGCGGTGCTCAGCGCGCCGGACCCGAACGCGCCCGAATGCCTGGCACGGGTGCGCGCCTGCGCGCCCGATTTCCTGTTCTCGTTCTACTACCGGCGCATGCTCGGGCCAGCGCTGCTCGCGGCCGCGCCGCGCGGCGCGCTCAACATGCACGGCTCGCTGCTGCCCAAGTATCGCGGACGCGCTCCGGTCAACTGGGCAGTCGTGCGCGGCGAGCGCGAGACCGGCGCGAGCCTGCACTACATGACCGAGAAGCCCGATGCCGGCGCGGTGATCGGGCACCAGCGCGTGCCGATCCTGCCCGACGACAGCGCGCGCGAGGTGTTCGACAAGGTCACTGTCGCCGCCGAGCTGCTGCTCGACCGCGAGTTGCCGGGGCTTGTCGCCGGGCGCGCGCCGCGCAAGCCGCAGGTGCTCGCCGAGGGCAGCTACTTCGGCGCACGCCGGCCCGAGGACGGCCGCATCGACTGGCATCGCCCGGCGGCGGAGATCCACAACCTGGTGCGCGGCGTGGCGCCGCCTTATCCGGGCGCGTTCTGCCGGCTTGGCGCACGCACGCTGAAGGTGCTGCGCTCGCGCGTCGGCGCGCGGGTCGCGCCAGCCAACGCCGCCCCGCTGCTCGCGCTCGACGAGCGCGGCCTGTATGCGCTGTGCGGCGATGGCGTCGCGCTGCGCGTGCCGGAGTGCGAGCTCGACGGCGCCAGCCTCGGCCCCGAACGCTTTCGCGCCGAGTTCGGCGCCCGCACCCTGCCACTCGAATAGGACCCGCCCGTGAAACGACTACTGATCCTCGGTGTCAACGGCTTCATCGGCCACCACCTCTCGCGCCGGGTGCTCTCGAGCACCGACTGGGAGGTGTACGGCATGGACATGCAGACCGAGCGCATCGAGGACCTGATGGGCGAGCCGCGCTTCCACTTCTTCGAGGGCGACATCACCATCAACAAGGAGTGGATCGAGTACCACATCCGCAAGTGCGACACCGTGATCCCACTGGTCGCAATCGCCACCCCGGCCACCTACGTGAAGGAGCCGCTGCGCGTGTTCGAGCTCGACTTCGAGGCCAACCTGCCGATCGTGCGTTCCTGCGTGAAGTACCGCAAGCGCATCCTGTTTCCCTCCACCTCCGAGGTGTACGGCATGTGCCGCGACGCCGAGTTCCATCCCTACACCTCGGAGCTGGTGCTCGGCCCCATCCACAAGACGCGCTGGATCTACTCCTGTGCCAAGCAGCTGATGGATCGGGTGATCTGGGGCTACGGCGCCGAGCAGGGCCTGCGCTTCACGCTGTTCCGCCCATTCAACTGGATCGGCTCCGGACTCGACTCGATCAGCACGCCCAAGGAAGGCAGCTCGCGGGTGGTGACGCAGTTTATCGGGCACATCGTGCGCGGCGAGGAGATCAAGCTGGTCGACGGCGGCGCGCAGCGGCGCGCCTTCACCTACGTCGACGACGGCATCGACGCGCTGATGCGCATCATCGACAACCCCGGCGGCATCGCCGACGGCAAGATCTACAACATCGGTAACCCCGCGAACAACTACTCGGTGAGGGAGCTGGCCGAGATGATGCTCGAGCTCGCGCTGCAGTATCCGGAGTACCGCGAGGCCGCCGCGCGCGTGCGCCTGGTCGCCACCACCTCGGACAGCTATTACGGCACGGGCTACCAGGACGTGCAGAACCGCACGCCGAACATCGACGACACGAGCCGCGACCTGGGCTGGGCGCCGACGGTAGGGATGCGCGACGCGCTGGCACGTATCTTCGAGAGCTACCGCGAACACGTGGCCGAGGCGCGCGGCCTGGTGGAATGAAGCTCGCGCTGAAGATCGACGTCGACACCTATCACGGCACGCGCGATGGCGTGCCGCGCCTCGTCCGGCTGCTCGAGCGCCGCGGCGTGGCCGCCACGTTCCTGTTCAGCCTCGGGCCCGACCATACGGGGCGCGCCGTGCGCCGCGTATTCCGCGCAGGCTTTCTCGGCAAGGTTTCGCGCACCTCCGTGCTGTCGCACTACGGGCTGAAGACGCTCCTCTACGGCACGCTGCTCCCCGGCCCCGACATCGGCCGGCGCTGCGCGCCGGAGCTGCGCGCAGTACGCGCCGCCGGCTTCGAGGTCGGCGTGCACTGCTGGGATCACGTTCGCTGGCAGGACGAGGTGACGCGGCGCGACGCGGCCTGGACGCGCCGCGAGCTGATGCGCGCGGTCGAGCGCTTCGACGAGGTATTCGGCGCTCCCCCGCGCGTGCACGGCGCGGCTGGCTGGCAGACCAACTCGCACGCGCTGCGCCTGCTCGACGAGTTGGGCTTCGCCTGCGCCTCCGACACGCGCGGGCGCGAGCCGTTCCTGCCAAGCGCAGGCGGCGAGACGTTCACCTGCCCGCAGCTGCCGACCACCCTGCCGACCTTCGACGAGCTAATCGGCATCGAGGGCGCTAGCGCGGCGGACGCCACGCGGCGCATTCTCGCGCTGTGCGAGTCCGCGCCGGCGGCCGGACACGTGTTCACCGCCCACGCCGAGCTCGAGGGCGGCAAGCTCGGCGAAGCGTTCGAGGCGCTGCTCGAGGGATGGCGCGCGCTCGGCTACGAGATCGTGAGCCTGGGATCGATGGCCGGCGCCCTCGACCGCGCGCACCTGCCACGCTGCGCGCTCGAGCTCGGGACCGTGCCCGGACGCTCGGGGACGCTCGCCGTGCAGGGCGCGGCGCTCGCGGCCTGAGATTCGGTGAGGAGGGTTCGATGATTTTTCCGGGATTCGAAGCCAAGAAGGTCCGCACCCGCGGCGCGACGATCAACCTGGTGGCGGGGGGCGAGGGTCCGCCTGCGCTCCTGCTGCACGGCTATCCCGAGACGCACGCCATGTGGCACAAGATCGCGCCGCCCCTCGCGCGGCGCTACCGCGTCGTGTGCCCCGACCTGCGCGGCTACGGCGACTCCTCGAAACCGCGCGGCCTGCCGGATCATTCCAACTACTCCAAACGCGCGATGGCACAGGACATGGTCGAGGTGATGGCGACGCTCGGCCACAACAGCTTCCACGTCGTGGGCCACGATCGCGGCGCACGCGTGGCGCACCGCCTGGCTCGCGACCACGGCGCGCACGTGCGCACGCTCACCGTGCTCGACATTTCGCCAACGCTCAAGATGTACGAGAGCACGGACATGGCCTTCGCGCGCGCCTACTACCACTGGTTCTTCCTGATCCAGCCGGCGCCGCTGCCCGAGAAGATGCTGCGTACGGTGGGCGTGAGCTACGTTCTCGGCCGCATCGGGCGCGGCACGGCGGGCCTGAAGCCGTTCGCCAAGGCGGCGATCCGCGAATACGCGCGCTGCTTCCGCGACCCGCGAAGCATCCATGCCACCTGCGAGGACTATCGCGCCGCGGCGACGATCGACCTCGAGCACGACCGCAAGGACCTGCGCCGCAAGCTCCGGATGCCGGTGCTCGCGCTGTGGGGCAAGCAGGGCGTGATCGAGAGCCAGTTCGATTGCCTGGCCGACTGGCGCGAGGTGGCGACGAACGTGACCGGAAAAGCGCTTCCGTGCGGCCACTTTCTTCCCGAGGAGGCGCCGCGGCAGACGCTGGCCGAGGTCGGGGCCTTCCTCGCGCGCCATGAGCGCGCCGCCTCGCGCTGAAAAGAGCTTTGCTTTCAGGCGCCTAAGCAGCTCCCGCGGCCGCGTGCGCAGCGTACTTGCGGGCGCAACATTTTTTGTGTTCAATGAAAGCGTTACGTCGCATCGCTAAGAAGGACTTTGCATAAAGCGCCTGGGATGCTCGGCAAGCCGGTCAAGGAATTCTCACTACCGGCGACGGGCGGCGTCGCGTTCCAGTTCTCCAGTGCCCGCGGACGCAAGCTGGTCCTCTACTTCTACCCGAAGGACAACACCCCCGGCTGCACGCGAGAGGGCGCGGATTTCCGCGACCTGCACATGGAATTCACGAAGGCCGACTGCGTAGTCTTCGGCGTCTCGCGCGACTCGCTCAAGTCCCACGAGAGCTTCAAGGCGAAGATGGGCTTCCCGTTCGAGCTGCTCTCCGACGTCGAGGAGAACGTCTGCGCCCAGTTCGGCGTCATCAAGATGAAGGACATGTACGGCAGGAAGGTTCGCGGCATCGAGCGCAGCACGTTCGTTGTGGACCAGGACGGCGTGCTGGCGCGCGAATGGCGCGGTGTGAAAGTTCCGGGCCACGCACAGGAGGTACTGAGCTTTGTTAAATCCCTTTGACCGCAGCTCCGATGCGACAAGCGACGCGCCGATCTCCACCGAATCCCCCCTTCCCCCCTCTCCCACCCTCCCGCAATCCATGGCCAAACGCTCACGCTCCGCTCCCGGCAAGCGGGCCGGCAAGCTGTTCGTGCTCGACACCAACGTGCTGATGCACGACCCGAGCAGCCTGTTCCGCTTCGAGGAGCACGACATCTACCTGCCGATGGGAACGCTGGAGGAGCTCGACAACCACAAGAAGGGACTTTCGGACGTGGCGCGCAACGCGCGCCAGGCGAGCCGCTTCCTCGACGAGATCGTCTCGAATGCGGTGGCCGACATCGGCGCCGGGATCCCGCTCGTGGCCAAGATTGGCGAGCGACCGCAGGGCAGGCTGTACCTGCAGACCGAGGCGATCAGCGCCGAGCTGCCCGCGACGCTCCCCCTGGGCAAGACCGACAACCAGATCCTGTCCGTGGTGCGCCACCTGCAGAAGCAGCAGCCGCAGCGCCAGGTGACCCTGGTCACGAAGGACATCAACATGCGCATCAAGGCGAGGGCGCTCGGCCTCGCCGCGGAGGATTACTTCAACGACAAGGTGCTGGAGGATACCGACCTCCTGTATTCCGGCGTCACGCTTCTGCCGGCCGACTTCTGGGACACGCACGGCCGCGACATGGAGTCGTGGAAGAAGGACGGTCATACCTATTACCGGGTGCGCGGTGCGCTGGTGCCGCGCCTGCAGCTCAACGAGCTGGTGTACGACGAGTCGGGCGAGCGCCCGCTCTACGCGCTGGTGAAGGAGAAGTCCGGCCGCGGCGCGGTGTTTGAGACCCTGCGCGACTACAGCCACGCGAAGAACGCGGTGTGGAGCATCACCGCGCGCAACCGCGAGCAGAACTTCGCCATGAACCTGCTCATGAACCCCGCGATCGACTTCGTCACCCTGCTCGGCCAGGCCGGCACCGGCAAGACGCTGCTCGCGCTCGCCGCGGGCCTGACGCAGGTGCTGGACGACAAGCGCTATTCGGAGATCATCATGACGCGGGTCACCGTTCCTCTGGGCGAGGACATCGGCTTCCTGCCGGGCACGGAGGAGGAGAAGATGCAGCCGTGGATGGGCGCGCTCGAGGACAACCTCGACGTGCTCAACGCGAGCGACGAATCGGGCGGCGAATGGGGCCGCGCGGCCACCCGCGACCTGGTGCGCTCGCGCATCAAGGTGAAATCACTCAACTTCATGCGCGGGCGCACGTTCCTCAACAAGTGGCTGGTGATCGACGAGGCGCAGAACCTGACCCCCAAGCAGATGAAGACGCTGGTGACGCGGGCCGGCCCGGGCACCAAGGTGGTGTGCCTGGGAAATATCGCGCAGATCGACACGCCCTACCTCACGGAGGGCAGCTCCGGCCTGACCTACGTGGTCGACCGCATGAAGGGCTGGGCGCACGCGGGCCACGTGACGCTGGCGCGCGGCGAGCGCTCGCGCCTTGCCGACCACGCCGCCGAGGCGCTCTGAAGCGACGCGCCGCGGACTGACTACAGCTTGGAGTGGGTGCCGTCGCAGAAAGGCTTGTTGCCGGTGTGCTTGCAGCCGCACAGCCGCACCTTCTGCGCTTCGGCGACGCTGAACTTCACCGGAGTGAACTCGGATCCCTTGTGCGAGCCGTCGCAGAACGGCTGGCGCTTGGATCGCCCGCAGGCGCACCACCAGTACTCGCCCGGCGCCAACTCCACAGCGAATGGGGACTTCTGCGCGATCAACGGCTCGTCCATGGCCTCATTCCTCCTGCTTGCACACGTGAAAGCGCGATTGTTGCGCCGGCGCCGGAAATTGGAAAGAGCCGCGGCGCTGCCGGGCGCTCAGAATGTGCCCGGGTCGGCGAAGTTCTCGAAGCGCGTGAACTGGCCTCGGAAAGTGAGCGCCACCGTGCCGATGGGCCCGTTGCGCTGCTTGCCGATGATGACGTCGGCGCGGCCGCGCGCCTCCGGCTTGTCGGGGAAATACACTTCCTCGCGGAAGATGAACAGGATCACGTCGGCGTCCTGCTCGATTGCGCCCGATTCGCGCAGGTCCGACATCATGGGGCGCTTGTCGTTGCGCTGCTCCACCGCGCGCGAGAGCTGCGACAGCGCGATGACAGGCACGTCGAGCTCCTTGGCCAGCGCCTTGAGCGAGCGCGAGATCTCCGAGATCTCGGTGGCCCGGTTCTCGCCTTGGCCGGAGGCCGACATGAGCTGCAGGTAGTCGACCACCACCAGCCCGAGTTTGCTGTACTGCCGCCTGAGCCTGCGCGCGCGCGCGCGCACCTCGAGCGAGTTGAGCGCCGCAGTCTCGTCGATGAAGATCGGCGCCTCGTGCAGGCGGCCCATCGCCTGCGACAGGTCGTGCCACTCCGAGTCGTTGAGCCGCCCGGTGCGCATCTTGTGCTGGTCGACCCTGGCGATCGAGCCGAGCATGCGGGTCGCGAGCTGCGCGCCGCCCATCTCCATGCTGAAGATTGCGACCGGCAGGCCGTTGTCCACCGCCACGTGCTCGGCGATGTTGAGTGCGAACGCGGTCTTGCCCATCGAGGGCCGACCGGCGACGATGATCAGGTCGCCGGCCTGCAGCCCCGCGGTCTTCTGGTCGAGGTCGTGAAAGCCGGTGGGAATCCCCGTCACGTCGGACGGATTGTCCCGGTGGTACAGATAGTCGATGCGCTCGAGCACCCGGGCGAGCACCGGCTTGATCTCCTGCAGTCCCTGGCCGCCCCGGGCGCCATGCTCCGCGATCTGGAAGATGCGCGACTCGGCCTCGTCGAGCAGCTGTCCCACCTCCTTGCCGCCCGGGCTGAGCGCGGACTCGGCGATGGCGGTCGCCACCTGCGCCAGGCGGCGCTGCACCGAGCGCTCGCGCACCAGCTCGGCATAACGCCGGATGTTGAGCGCGCTGGGCGTATTCTGCACCAGCGATCCGAGGTAGGCCGGACCGCCGGTGCGATCCTTGTCCTCGCTGGATTCGATCGACTCGGAGATCGTGACCACGTCGGCCGGTCTGCCGACCTCGATCAGCTTGGCGACATGCTGGAAGATGCGGCGGTGGTCGTCGCGGTAAAAGTCGGCGGCGGATACCAGGTCGGCGATGCGGTCGAAGGCCTGGTTGTCGAGCAGCAGTCCGCCGAGGAGCGACTGTTCCGCCTCGACCGAATGCGGCGGCACCCTGAGCGCGAGCAGCTGCGGGTCGCCCTCAGCGCGCTGCGCCGATCCGAATGCCGTTCCTTGCTGCGCGCGTGCCATTGTCGCCTTGCCGGAAGAAGCGTCCATGATAGCTCGGGGGGGCGCCGTCGGCGGAAAGAATAAGGGCCGCTCGCGCGGCCCTTATTCCGGCAGCGGCTCGAGCTCGCGAGCCGCTCGCGGCCCCTCAGCTCTCGCCGAGCACGGAGACGGTGATCGTTGACACCGCGTCGGTATGCAACGCGATCTGGATGGGGTGATCGCCGACCTGCTTGAGCGGCCCCTGCGGCATGCGCACCTCGGAGCGCTCGACCTCGATGCCCTGCGCCTTGAGCGCCTCGACCACGTCGTAGTTGGTCACCGAGCCGAACAGCCGACCGTCGACGCCCGCCTTCTGCGTGATCTGCAGCATCAGGCCCTCCAGCTTCGCCGCCCGCTCCTGGGCCTTGGCGAGCGCCTCGCCCTGCGCCTTCTCGAGCTCGGCCCGCCTGGCCTCGAAGGCCTTCAAGTTGGCTTCGGTCGCGCGCCGCGCCTTGCCATTCGGAATCAGGTAGTTGCGCGCGTAGCCGTCCTTCACCTTGACGACCTCGCCGAGGTTGCCCAGGTTGGCCAGCTTCTCCATCAGGATGACTTGCATGGCTCGCCTCTCAGTGCAGGTCGGTATACGGCAGCAGCGCGAGGAAACGCGCACGCTTGATCGCGGTGGACAGCTGGCGCTGGTAGCCGGTCGAGGTCCCGGTGATGCGCGCCGGGATGATCTTGCCGGTCTCGTTGACGAAGTCCTTCAGCGTGTCGAGATCCTTGTAATCGATCCACTCGATCTTCTCGGCAGTGAAGCGGCAGAACTTGCGGCGCCGGAACAGTGCCTTCTGGCCGCGGTCCTTGCGATCCTTGCCGAACTTGCCTTTGCCTTTGGCCTTGCCTCTGCCTCTTCCACGCGGAGCGGGCATATTCAATCTCCTTCAATGAATTCGATGTTGGTCACGTGCAGCACCGGCTTCTTCGATCGCCGGCTCTTCGCGCACAGAAATCCTTGCAGTCGCAGCAAGCTCTCGAGCGGGGCGCCGGCAATCAGGTTCGCCTGGGCCTCAAATGCGATCGCCGCAAGCTCCACGCTCACCGTCCGCTCGGCGCCGGCCTCGGGCCGCTGCGACTCGTGCCGCAGGCGGAACTCGATCACCGGGACCCCAGCCGGCGTGTAGCGCAGTTTGCCAAGCTCGCTCAGCGCTCCCGACAGCTCGACGCGATTCGCGTCGCGCAAACTCAGGCCGTCTGCGCCTCGGCCGGCTTCGCCTCGACGCGCTCGCCGCCCTTCTCGAGCAGCGACTTCGACTTCTCCTCCTTCATCATCGGAGAAGGCGCTGTGACCGCCTTGGGCATCTTGACGATCAGGTGGCGCAGCACTGCGTCGCTGAACTTGAACGAGTGCTCGAGTTCGTTGACCGTCTCCTGATCGCACTCGATGTTCATCAGCACGTAGTGCGCCTTGTGGACCTTCTGCAGCTGATACGTCAGCTGACGCCGCCCCCAGTCCTCGAGCCGGTGCACCTTGCCCTCGCGGGCCGCGATGACGCCCTTGTAGCGCTCGACCATCGCGGGCACCTGCTCGCTCTGGTCCGGATGGACGATGAAACAGATCTCATAATGCCGCATGCCGACTCCTTATGGGTAACGCCGCCCGCCATGCGTAAGCGGTGCGGCAAGGTCCGCAGAATCGCGGAAAAGCTTTGAATTGTATCCGAATTTCTAGATCGGGCGCAAGACTGACTGACTGACTGAGACTGACTGACCGACTGTCTGCCGGGCCGAGGCTGTCAGGGCTGCGGCGCAGCGCGCCGGCGCACCGACTCGAACAGCACGATCCCTGCCGCGACCGAAACGTTGAGGCTCTCCACTGCCCCACGCATCGGGATGCGCACCAGCAGGTCGCAGCGCTCGCGCGTCAGGCGACGCATCCCCTCGCCCTCGGCGCCCAGCACCCAGGCGATGGCCGGCGGCAAGTCGGCGGCGTACAGATCCGTGCCCGCCGCAGCGTCGGCGCCGACAACCCAGACATCGCGCTGCTTGAGCTCATCCAGCGAGCGCGCGAGATTGGTGACCATCACGTAAGGCGTCGCCTCCGCCGCACCACTCGCCACCTTCGATACCACCGGCGTGATCCCCGCGGCGCGATCGCGCGGCGCGACCACGCCATGTGCCCCGGCGGCATTGGCCACGCGCAAGCAAGCTCCCAGGTTGTGCGGATCGGTCACCCCATCGAGCACCAGCAGCAGCGGCGGCTCCCGCAGGCCGTCGAGCAACTCTTCGATGCTCCCGGCGCTTCGCGTCTCGATGCGTGCCACCACGCCCTGGTGGCGGCCACCGCCGTAGAAGCCGTCCAGGCGCTTGGTGGGCACGCGCAACAGCCGCACGCCGGCGCGCTCGGCCGCGGCGGCGATTTCCTGGGCGCGCGCGTCGTGCCGGCTCTCCTCCAAGAAGATCTCGAGCACCGAGCGCGGCTCGGCACGCAGGCGCGCCAGCACCGCATGAAAGCCCAAGATCACCCGCGCTTCGCGCTGCGGCCCGCTCATCCCGCCGGCACAAAATCGATCTTGCGCTGCTCGAGGTCGACGCGCACCAGCTTGACCCGCGCGCGGTCGGCAAGCCGGTAGCGCTTGCCCGTGCGTTCGCCGACCAGCCGGTGGCGCGCAGGATCGAACTGGAAGTAGTCGCGTCCCAGCTCGGAAATGTGGATCAGGCCGTCGACGAAATAGTCGTCGAGCGTCACGAACAGTCCGAACGCGGTGACCCCGGTCACGCTACCCGAGAATACGTTTCCGACCTGGTCCTGCATGTAGTAGCACTTGAGCCAGTTCTCGACGTCGCGGCTCGCCTCGTCGGCGCGCCGCTCGGTCTCCGAGCAATGCTGGCCGAGCGCGTCCCAGTCGACGCCTTCGTAGCGCCGGCCCGCCAGACAGGCCTTGATCGCACGGTGCACCAGCAGATCCGGATAGCGCCGGATCGGGGAGGTGAAGTGGACATAGGCATCGAAGGCGAGCCCGAAATGGCCCGCGTTGTCCGGGCTGTAGAGCGCCTGCTTTAGCGAGCGCAGCAGGATCGTCTGCAGCAGCGCGAAATCCGGCCGCGGGCGGATGCGCTCGAGCAGCTCGGCGTAGTCCTTGGGTCGCGGCTGCGCTCCGCCCGGCAGCGACAGGCCCAGCTCGGCCAGGAAATCGCGCAACGCCGCGACCCGGTCCTCGGCAGGCACGTCGTGCACGCGGTAGAGCACCGGGTGCGCGCGCGCGGTCAGGAACTCGCCGGCGCACACGTTCGCGGCGAGCATGCACTCCTCGATCACGCGGTGCGCGTCGTTGCGCGGCTCCGGCAGAATGCGCTCTATCTTGCCGCGCGCATCGAACACCATCCTGGTCTCGACGGTTTCAAAATCGATCGCCCCGCGCCGGCGGCGCTCTTCGGCCAGCCGCTGGAAAGCCTCGTAGAGCGTCGCTAGGTGCGGGTAGACCTGCTCGCGGCCGCTTGCCGCTGCGCCCTCGGAGAGCATGCCCCACACCTCGGTGTAGGTCAGGCGCGCATGCGACCGGATCACCGCGGCGTAGAACTGGTAGCGCGCCACCGTACCGTCCTGCGCGAGCGCCATCTCGCACACCATGGCGAGCCGGTCCACCTCGGGATTGAGCGAGCACAATCCGTTGGAGAGCTTCTCCGGCAGCATGGGGATCACGCGCCGGGGAAAATACACTGACGTGCCGCGCTCGGCCGCCTCGCTGTCGAGCGCATCGTTGTGGCGCACGTAATGGCTCACGTCCGCGATCGCGACCCAGAGGCGGAACCCGTTGCCCTCGCGCGCGCAGTACACGGCGTCGTCGAAGTCCTTGGCGGTTTCCCCGTCGATAGTGACGAACGGCCTCTCGCGCAGGTCGCGGCGCTCGGCGATGTCCTCGGCGCGCACGCCCTCGGGCAACGCGCGCGCCGCGGCGAGCGCCCGTTTCGAGAACTCGTGCGGCAGATCGAACTTGCGCAGCGCAATCTCGATCTCCATGCCGGGATCGGCATACTGCCCGAGCACCTCGGCCACGCGGCCGAGCGGCTGGGTGTGCCGCGACGGCTGGGTGATCAGCTCTGCGGTAACAACCTGGCCGCTGCGGGCGCGCCCGGCCTCCGCGGGCGGAACCAGAATGTCCTGGGCGATGCGCCTGTCTTCGGGGACCAGAAACAGCACCCCGTGCTCCTCGTGCAGCCGACCGACGATGCGCCTGCTGCCGCGCTCCAGCACCTCGACGATGGTTCCGGTCGGACGGCCGCGATGATCGCGCCCGGTCACGCGCACCGCGGCGCGGTCACCGTGCAGCACCTGGCGCATCTCCGCGGGTGCAAGGAAGATCGGCGCACTGCGGTCGTCGGGCATGAGAAAGCCGTGGCCGTCGGGATGTCCCTCGACACGTCCGGCGACCAGATCGATGCGCTGCGCAATCAGCAAGCTGCCGGCGCGGTTTTGCACCAGTGTGCCGGCGTGCTCGAGCTCGGCAAGCGCGGCGTCGAACGCGCGCCGTTCCTGCGGCCTGAGCTGCAGCCGCTCGGCCAGCTCGGCCACCGTGAGCGGTGCCGCTACCAGGTTCAGCGCATCGAGAATCGCGCGCACGTAGTCGTCCCTGCGCGGCGCAGCGCGCGTCCCTGGCCGGCTCCGGGCGCGGCGGCTCAAGGTCTTGCTTGCGGGTCTTTTCTTTGACACGTTTGGGTCACACCACTACAATCTCGCTCCCCTGCCGAGGTGGCGGAATTGGTAGACGCACTAGGTTCAGGTCCTAGCGGTGGCAACACTGTGGGGGTTCGAGTCCCTTCCTCGGCACCAGATTCGGAACGTCGGATTCTATCCTGCCTGGCCGGCGTTCCGCCGTGCCGCCGCGTCGATTTTCACAGCCTGCTGCCAGACGGCCCTCGGATGACGTGCGGGCGCGTGCGGCGCAGTCTCCAGTGAGCGCTCCCGGCTACGCCGCCAAGCGCGACGCGCTCGCTGCGCGCCTGCGGCAAGGCACCGGCCCGGTCGCGCTGCGCAAGGAAACTTCGAACCTGTTTCGCGACCGCGCCGCGGGCGCCAAGCGGCACCTGGACGTGCGCGCGTTCCGCGACGTCCTGGCCGTGGACCGCGAAGCCGGCTTCGTCGAGTCCGAAGGCATGGCGACCTACGAGACGCTGGTGGCGACGTGCCTCGCGCACGGTGTCATGCCGGCGATCGTGCCTCAGCTCAAAACCATCACGCTCGGCGGCGCCGTGGCCGGGGTCGGCATCGAGGCCACCTCGCATCGCCACGGCCTGGTGCACGAGACGGCGCTCGAGCTCGAGGTGCTCACCGGAGACGGTCGCATCCTGGTGTGCACGCCGGACAACGAGCACGCCGACCTGTTCTTCGGCTTTCCGAACTCGTACGGCACGCTGGGCTACGCGCTGCGTGTCAGGGCCGGGACGGTTCCGGTCAAGCCGTACGTGCGCGTCGAGCACCTGCCGTTCCGCGACCCCGAGGCGTTCTTCGCCGAACTGGAGCGCCGCTGCCGCGCGGACGATGCGGATTTCATCGACGGCACGGTATTCGCGCCCGACCGCCTGTTCCTCACCCTGGGACGATTCGTCGACCAGGCTCCGTACACCAGCGACTATACGTACGAGCGCATCTACTACCGCTCGATCCCCGAGCGCGGCGAAGACTGGCTCACGGTGCACGACTTCATCTGGCGCTGGGACACCGACTGGTTCTGGTGCTCGAAGAATCTGCTCGCGCAAAACCCTCTCGTGCGCCGACTCTACGGCCGCAGCCGCCTCGGCTCGCGCACCTACACGCGGATCATGCGCTGGAACAGCAAGCTCGGCCTGTTGCGCCGGCTCGAGGGGCTGCGCGGCCTGCACAGCGAGTCGGTGATTCAGGACGTCGACCTTCCGGTCGCGCGCGCCGCGGAGTTCCTGCGCTTCTTCGCGCGCGAGATCCGCATCTGGCCGACCTGGATCTGCCCGATCGGGCCGAGCGCGAACGCTAGGCGCTTTCCGCTCTATCCGATGCAGCGCGAGCTGTACGTGAACTTCGGCTTCTGGGACGTGATCCGCAGCCGGCAAGCGCATCCGCCCGGACACTTCAACCGCATGATCGAGCAGCAGGCGGTGGCGCTGGGCGGGATCAAGTCCCTGTACTCCGACAGCTTCTTTCCGGAACAGGAGTTCGCGCAGCTCTATGGCGGCGAGGCCTACCGCGCGCTCAAGGCCAAGTACGATCCCGCCGGCGCGCTGCCCGCCCTGTACGAAAAATGCGTCCTGCGGCACTAGCCGCAGGTCACGCAGCCCGCTTTTGCTCTTTCTGAAAGTAAGGGGTTGCATCGCCGCGGCACGTGGCGATGCAACACGGCGTTGTTCTCAGTGATCCTCGATGCGCGGCACCGATTCCTCGGCCAGCTCTCCGGTGTCGGGATCGATCCATTCCGCGATGCCGATCTCGGACTCGGCTTCCGAGAGCGATTCGCCGGGCTCGTAGTCGCCCTCGTCGCCGGCCTGCATGGCCTCCATCGCCTCGACCAGCGTCACGAACGGGCCGAACTCCTCGCCGCTCTCGCGCGACTGCCAATAAAAGCCGTCGGGCCGCTCGATGATGCGTGTGCGATCGTCTTCTCGCGGGGTATCCGGGATGATTTGGCTCATTGCAGCCTCTCGTGCGCTCGTTGCGTTCCCGATTACATCCTACCCCTTAAGTGCTCGGGAGCAAATACTTACGCGTCCCGGGAGCGGGGATCAGGGGGCATCGAAGGGGTGCCGCAGGATGATGGTCTCGTCGCGCTCGGCCCCGGTCGAGATGAGGTCAATCGGCACGCCGCACAACTGCTCGATGCGCGCCAGATAGTTGCGCGCACCCTGCGGCAGCGCCTGCTGGGTCTGCAGCCCCACCGTGCTCTCCTGCCAGCCGGGCATCTCCTCGTACAGCGGCACGCAGCGCGCCAGCTCCTCGGCGCCCACCGGCAGAATGTCGGAGCGCCTGCCCTGCACATCGTAGCCCACGCACAGCTTCACCGATTCGACGCCGTCCAGCACGTCCAGCTTGGTGATGCACAGGCCCGATACGCCGTTGATCTGGATCGAGCGCTTCAGCGCCGCCGCATCGAACCAGCCGCAGCGCCGCGGGCGGCCCGTGACCGATCCAAATTCGTGCCCGCGCGTCGCCAGCCGGCGGCCGACCTCGTCGGTGAGCTCGGTCGGAAAGGGCCCGCTCCCGACGCGCGTCGTGTACGCCTTGGTGATGCCGAGCACGTAGTGCAGCTGCGTCGGACCGATGCCCGCCCCTGCCGATGCCGCGCCGGCGACGCAGTTCGACGAGGTGACGAAGGGATAGGTGCCGTGGTCGATGTCCAGCAGGGTCCCCTGCGCGCCCTCGAACAGCAGGTTCCCGCCGGCGCGATTGACCTCGTACAGTGCGCGCGGCACGTCCACCACAAGTGGCGCGAGCCTGGGCGCGAGCGCCAGCGCCTCGTCGAGCGTCTTCTGGAACTCGACCGCCGGCTGCTGGTAATAGTGCTGCAGCACGAAATTGTGAAAGTCGAGCAGCTCCTCGAGCTTGGCGGCGAAGCGCACCGGCTTGAGCAGGTCCTGCAGCCGGATCGCGCGCCTCGCGACCTTGTCTTCGTATGCGGGACCGATGCCGCGGCCAGTGGTGCCGATCTTTTCCGCGCCCTTGGCTGCCTCGCGCGCCTGATCGAGCGCCTGGTGGTAGGGCAGGATGAGCGGGCAGGCTTCGGAAATGCGCAGCCGTGCCGCGACCTCGACCCCAGCCGCCTCGAGCTCGCCGATTTCCTGCAGCAGCGCGGCGGGCGAAAGCACCACCCCGTTGCCGATGTAGCACACGACCTCGCCGCGCAGCATACCGGAGGGAATGAGGCGCAGGATGGTCTTCTTGCCGTTCACCACAAGCGTGTGGCCGGCGTTGTGCCCGCCTTGGAAGCGCACCACCCCCTGCGCACGATCGGTCAGCCAGTCGACGATTTTGCCCTTGCCCTCGTCGCCCCACTGCGTGCCGATGACGACCACATTGCGTGCCATGCCGTTCATTTCCTCAAAGGCCTCACTTGCCAGACACCGTCTTTTTTCACCAGCTCGCGGGTGCACCCGAGCTCGCGGCGATGATCCTCGTGGCCCGGAAGGTCCTCGATCACCACCTCGCCCGCGCGCCGCAGAGCATCGAGCTTCTCGCTCAGCGCCGCGTCGTCGTCCGCGCACGGCGCCAGAATCGGCTCGCGCCCTGCGGCGGGCGGCGCCGCGAAGGCGAGCGCGCGCAGGTCGACGGAAAAGCCCGTCGCCGCGCGCGGCCGGCCGAATGCCTTGCCGACCTCGTCATAGCGGCCGCCGCGCGCCACCGCGCCAGCCACGCCTTCGCAATAGGCGTCGAACACCACGCCCGAGTGGTAGTGGTAGCCGCGCAACTCGGCCAGATCGAAGCTCGCCGGCAGCGCGCGCGCTGCCGCGAGCTTGCGCAGTGTGGCGAGCGCTCGTGCCAGCCCGGGAACCTTGGGCAGCTTGCGCTCGGCGAGATCGAGCACCTCGGTGCCGCCATAGAGCTCGGGCAATAGCAGCAGCGCCTCGCGCGTCCCCGCCTCCAGCCCGCGCGCCAGCTCGCGCAGGGCGGGAACGTCCTTGCCCTGCAGCGCCTCGAACAGCTCCGATTCGAGCTCGGGTGCGATGCGTGCCGCGCGCACGATCGAGCGGAACACGGCCACGTGCCCGATGTCGATGCGCGCGCCGCGCACTTCGGCGACGTGCAGCGCGCGGCACAGCAGGCGCTGGATCTCGAGGTCGCTTTCCATACCGGCATGGCCGTAGATCTCGGCGCCGATCTGGATCGGCTCGCGCGTGGCTGCGAGACTCGCGGGGCGCGCGTGCAGCACGCTGCCGCAGTAGCACAGCCGGGCAACGCCCTGGCGATTGAGCAGATGCGCGTCGATGCGCGCCACCTGCGGCGTGATGTCGGCGCGCAGGCCCATCATGCGGCCGGAGAGCTGGTCGACCAGCTTGAACGTGCGCAGATCGAGATCGTGCCCGGTGCCAGTCAGCAGCGACTCCAGGTACTCGAGCAGCGGCGGCCCTACCAGCTCGTACCCCCAGGACGCGAACAGGTCGAGGATGCGCCGGCGCAGCGCCTCGATGCGCGCCGCCTCGGCGGGCAGGATGTCCTCGATGTTCTCCGGAAGCAGCCAGCGCATGGCAGGAGCGAAGCTCAACGCGACAGGAACAGCAGCACCAGCCCCACCAGCATCGAGGTCAGGCCAAAAAAACGGATCTGCCCGTCGCTGAGCTGCGTGATGCGGCGGAACGTCTCGCGCCAGATGCTAGGCGCGAGAAACGGGAGCACGCCCTCGATGACGAGCATCAGGGCAAACGCCATGAAAAACGTCGTGCCCATCGCTCATTTTCTTGCGGCCGACCGTCGGCCAGAAGCGTCCTGGAGGTACTTGAAGAACTGCGAGTTCGGCTCGAGAAGCAGCAGGTCATTGCTGCCGCTGAACGCCTTCCGGTAGGCCTCCATGCTCCGGTAGAAGGCGTAGAACTCCGGATTTTTCGAGAACGCCTGGGCGTAGATCGCCGACGCCTTGGCGTCGCCTTCGCCCTTGATGCGCTGCGCGTCGCGGTAGGCCTCTGCGATGATCACCTCTCGCTGCCGGTCGGCGTCGGCACGGATGCGCTCGGCCTCCGCCGCGCCGGTCGAGCGCAGCTCGTTGGCAACGCGCTTGCGCTCAGCTTCCATGCGCCGATACACCGATACGCTGACTTCCTTCGGCAGGTCGACCCTCTTGAGGCGCACGTCGACGATCTCCACGCCGATGCGGCGCAGGTCCAGGTCCGCCTTCTTCTGCACGTTCGCCATGATTTCGTCGCGTTGGCCGGAAACCACGTCGTGCACCGTGCGGCGGCCGAACTCGGCCTGCAGCGCGTCCGAGATGGTCTGTCGCAAGCGGGTTACCGCAAGGAACTCGTCGCCCCGGACCGACCTGAAGTAATCGAGCACGTTGTCGATGCGCCAGATCACGTACGAATCGACCAGCACCGGCTTCTTCTCGGCGGTAATGAAGCGCAGCGGCTCGGGATCGTCGTAGCTGCGGTTGCGCACGTCGAACTTGCGCACGTTCTGGATCAGCGGCCACTTGAAGTGCAGCCCGGGCTGGGTGACGACCTCCTTGACTTCGCCGAGTTGGAACACGATCGCGTTCTGCGTCTGACTGACGGTGAACAGCGAGCCGCTGGCGATCAGTGCCACCGCAAACAGCGCCGCGACGATCGGGCCGATCGACCTCATCATGGGCGGTCCTCCCGCCCGCGGCTGTGGAACGCATCGGGCGAGCGCAGAGCGGAATCATCCGGCAACGCCGCCGCGGCCGGCACGGACGGCCCTGCGGCCTGCGCGGAGGGCGTTTGTGGCGCGGTATCAGGCTCGGGCAGCGGCACGGCGCGCTTGTTCTGCAGCAGCTTGTCGAGCGGCAGATAGAGCATGTTGCCGCTGCCCTTGTAGTCCATCATGATCTTGGCGTTCGAGGACAGCACATGCTGGATCGTGTCGAGGTAAATGCGCTCGCGCGTGATTGCCGGCGCCTTGGCGTAGGCGGCCAGCACGTCTTCGAAGCGCGCGGCGTCGCCCTGGGCGTTGGCGACTACCTTCTGCTCGTATCCCTGGGCCTCCTGCAGCAGACGCGCCGCCGTGCCGCGCGCCCTGGGGACGACGTTGTTCGCGTACGCCTCGCCCTCGTTCTTCTGGCGCTCGCGGTCCTGGCCCGCCTTGACCGCGTCGTCGAACGCGGCCTGCACCTGTTCGGGCGGCTGCGCCGCCTGGATCGTGACCTGGCTCACCTCGATGCCGGTCTTGTAGCGGTCGAGAATCTGCTGCATGAGCTGGCGTGCCTTGATCGCGATCTCCTCGCGCGACTCGTACAGAATCGCGTCCATCTTGCTCTTGCCGATCACCTCGCGCATCGCTGTCTCGGCGACTTCCTTCGCGATCTCGTTCGGGTGCTGATTGTTGAACAGGTACGCCTTGGGATCATCCACGATGTACTGCACCGCGAACTCCAGATCGACGATGTTCTCGTCGTCGGTCAGCATCAGCGATTCCTTGAGCACCTTGTTGCTGACGTTGCTGCGGTAGCCGATCTCGATGGTGCGCACTTGCGCCAGGTTCACGATCTCGGTCGACTCGATCGGCCAGGGGAACCGCCAGTGCAGGCCGGGGCCGCTCGTGTCGCTGTACTTGCCGAACGTGAGCACGACCCCGCGCTGTCCTTCGATCACGATGTAAAAGCCGCTCGCCAGCCACACCGCGAGGAGTACGACGATCAGCAGTGCAAGCCCGCCGCCGAAGCGCGCCGCCGAAGGCGGACGCGGCGGTTCTTCCACGCCGCCGCCGCGCCGGCGGCCGAAGAGGTCGTTGAGGCGGCGGTTGAAGCTGCGCCAGAGCTCGTCGAGGTCGGGAGGGCCCTGGTTCGGGCCGCGAGGACCACCTGGCCGGCCCCAGTTCGGATCGTTCAGCGCCATGGTGTGAAGGGCCCGCGAAGACGCGCCCGGCGCAAAGCCGCGGCCGTCTCGTTACGGTCAATAGAATCCAGGGTCACAGGGAAAGGGTCTCGACGGCGGCCGCTTCGCGTGCCTGCGAGCGCGCCCGGGCCGCCTCGGCGATCGCACTACGTAGCGCGTCGAGTCCCGCGCCGGTTCGCGCGCTCACGCAAACACGGCAAATCTTACCATACTCGTCTCGGTCGACCATGGGCGCGAGACCCGACAGGTCGATCTTGTTCCAGACCAGGATCTGCGGCGCGCCCACGGCGCCGATTTCGGCGAGCACCTTGTTCACGTCCTCGATCTGCTGCTCGCGACCCGCCGCGGCGCTGTCGACCACGTGCAACAGCAGGTCCGCATGCACGGTCTCCTCCAAGGTGGCGCGAAACGCCGCCACCAGCGTGTGCGGCAGGTCGTGTATGAAGCCGACGGTGTCGGAGACGACGACCGTGCCCGCCTGCGCCAGGTACACGCGCCGCGTGGTGGTGTCGAGCGTGGCGAACAGCTGATCGGCCGCGGACGCCTTGGCGTGCGTGAGCGCATTGAACAGCGAGGACTTGCCGGCGTTGGTATAGCCGACCAGCGACACCGAGAGCACCTCCCGGCGCGCTCGCCCGCGACGCTGCACCTCGCGCCGCAGGCGCAGTTGCTCGAGCTTGCGACGCAGCACGCGCGTGCGTTGCGCGATCATGCGCCGGTCGAGCTCGATCTGCTTTTCCCCGGGACCGCCGGTCTTGCCGAGCCCCCCGCGCTGGCGCTCGAGGTGCGTCCAGCCGCGCACCAGGCGCGTGGCCAGGTGCTCCAGGCTGGCCAACTCGACCTGCAGCTTGCCCTCGCTGGTCTGCGCGCGCTGCGCGAAAATCTCCAGGATCAGGCTGGTGCGATCGAGCACGCGGCGCTCGAGCGCGCGCTCGAGGTTGCGCTCCTGGGCGGGCGACAGGTCGTGATTGAACACGACGCAGGCGGCGTTCAATGCCGAGGCCGCCCGGCCGATCTCCTCGACCTTGCCGGAGCCCGCAAACAGCTTCGGGTCGGGGCGGTCGCGCTTGCCCTTCACCAGGCTGTGGCGGATCAGGCCAGCGCTCTCGGCCAGCCGCGCCAGTTCCTGTGCAGCGGCTTCGAAGCCGGCGCCACCGAAATCGAGGCAGACCAAGACGGCCGCTCGAGGGTCGGGAGCGACTGCGGGGAGCTCGAGCAAGCGCGTCGATGCGTGTTCGGGTCGCGAGGCCCTAGGTTTCGGACTCGTGCTCGAGGCTGAGATTGACCGCGCGCGCCGGGACCACGGTCGAGATCGCGTGCTTGTACACCATCTGCGTCACCGAGTTGCGCAACAGCACCACGTACTGGTCGAACGACTCGATCTGGCCCTGCAGCTTGATGCCGTTCACGAGGTAGATGGACACCGGTACGTGCTCCTTGCGCAGGGTGTTCAGGAACGGGTCTTGTAGGAGCTGCCCTTTGCTGCTCATGTGATGCCTCGCGCGGGAGTGGTTGAAGCGCTACTCTAATTGATTCTGTTGGGGTTTTCTAGCATCGCGGCGACCGCGTCAGCGCTCTCGCGAACCGACGGGCCGAGTCGGCGGGGCGACGTCGCCACACTGGGCGCGATGGCGCAGAGCATGATCCATCAGCACGCAGGCGAGCATCGCCTCGGCGATGGGCGTGGCGCGAATCCCCACGCAGGGATCATGCCGGCCGGCGGTCGCCACGCTGACCGGCTCGCCCAGGGTGTTGATCGTGCGGCGCGGCAGTCGGATGCTGGAGGTCGGCTTGAGGGCGATGGAGACCGTGACCGGCTGGCCGGTCGAGATGCCGCCGAGCACGCCGCCGTTGTTGTTGGACACAAATCCTTCCGGCGTCATTTCGTCGCCGTGCTCGCTGCCCTTTTGCTCCACCGCAGCGAACCCCGCGCCGATTTCCACTGCCTTCACCGCGTTGATCGACATCATGGCCCAGGCGATGTCGGCGTCGAGCCGCCCGTACACCGGCTCGCCCCAGCCCACCGGAACGTTCTCGGCGACCACGTCGACGCGCGCGCCGCACGAGTCGCCGCTCTTGCGCAGCCCGTCGAGGTAGGCTTCGAGGTCGGGCACCGCGTCGGCGTCCGGGGCGAAAAACGCGTTCTCGTGCACCGCCTCCCAGCCGCGAAAGCGGAGCTTCTTCGGGCCGAGTTGCGCGAGGTAGCCCCGGACCGCCACGGCGTGGCGCTCGGCGAGCCACTTTTTCGCGATCGCGCCGGCGGCGACGCGCACCAGCGTCTCGCGCGCCGAGGCGCGCCCACCGCCGCGCGGGTCGCGTAGCCCGTACTTCTGCCAATACGTATAGTCGGCGTGGCCCGGGCGGAACTTGTCCGCGATCTCGCTGTAGTCCTTGGAGCGCGCGTCCTCGTTGCGCACCAGGAAGCCGATCGCGGTGCCGGTGGTCCTGCCCTGATAGACGCCCGACAGGATCTCGACCGAGTCGCTCTCGCGCCGCTGCGTGACGTGTCGTGAGCTGCCGGGCTTGCGCCGGTCGAGCTCGCGCTGCAAATCGGCCGCCGACAGTTCGAGGCCGGGAGGGCAGCCGTCGACCACGCCGCCATACGCCACGCCGTGCGATTCGCCGAACGAGGTCACGCAAAACAGCGTGCCGAAGGAGTTGCCGGACATGCGGAAAAGCTTAGCACAGGGATCTGCGCCCACGCGCCTGCCTGCCCGCGCGAGCGCCTCGCACGAGAGCGCACGCGCTCAGGCCGGCCAGCTCTTGATGTAGCCCTTGAGCATCCTGTTTTCGAAATCCTGCTCCTCGAGCACGGCCTTGGCGACGTCGCGGAACGAAATGACGCCGAGCAGCTTGCCCTCCTGCAGCACCGGCAGGTAGCGGGCACCGGTCTCCAGCATCGTGCGGCGCAGGTCGTTGACCTCCATGTCCGGGGTCGCGGTCACGGGGTCGTGCACCAGGATGTCGCCCACCTTGAGCTCGCCGAGCGCCCCGCCGCGCTGTGCCAGCGCGAGCAGGATCTCGCGGAACGTCAGCACACCGAGCATGCGGCCCTGGTCGGTGACCACCAGCGAGCCGAGGTTCTCCTGCGCCATGGTCGTGACCGCGTCCACCGCGCGGCCGGAGGGATCGATGGTCAGCAGCCGGTTGCCCTTGACGCGCAGGATCTCTTTGACTTGCATGCGCAGCCCTCCCCTGTCCGACCCTCCGCTTGCATCCTAGTCCAATCTGCCAGGTGCACAAAGCTGCCGGCGTGCCGCGCCGCGGGTTCGGGCAGCCCGGTGCGCGCGCGTCTAGGCACTGCGCCGCTCGCGAATGCGCAGCGCCGCGCGGCGGCGCTCGTCGCAGCGCGGATGCTGGGTGATGAACCTGCGCAGGACCAGCTTCAGCGCCAGCTCGCGCGCGCAATCGCCGCAGGTCGCCGCGGCGGCGATGCCGTCCCGGATCATCTCCCGGATGTAGACCTCGCCGTCCGGAGCGTGCACCAGATAATTGCCCATCTCCGCCGCCGCGATCTCCGGGATGTGCTCGTGCTCGGCGATCGCCAGCATCTCCTCCTCGCTGAGCTCGCTCAGAGCGATACAATCTTCCAGGCTCAGCATCGCGGTGCTCCCCCGGCCCCTGCGGGCGCTCGACACCGCCATGGGACTGCAAACCCAGCGTCCGCCCATTGATCGCAAACATGACCACCACGCCGCACAAGACCGCGCTCGTGACCGGCGCGGGGCAGGGAATCGGCAAGGCGACTGCACAGCTGCTCGTGCGCCGCGGCTATCGGGTAGCGCTGGCCGAGCTCAATGCGGAGGCCGGACGCGAGGCGCAGGCCGAGCTGGCGGCCTGCGGCGAGGCGTGGTTCGTGCAGTGCGACGTCGCGAGCGAGCCGTCGGTCGAGGCCTGCGTGCGCGCGGTCCTCGAGCGCGGAGGCAGGCTGGATGCGCTGGTCAACAATGCCGGCATCGCGGCGGCGGCGAGCGGACCGGTTGAGACGCTTGCGCTCGCGGAATGGAACCGGCGCATCGGCGCCAACCTCACCGGCGTGTTCCTGATGGCCAAGCACTGCGCACCCCATCTGCGCGCGGTGCGCGGTGCGATGGTGAACGTCGCCTCCACGCGCGCACTGCAATCGGAGCCGAACACCGAGGCCTACAGCGCCTCCAAAGGCGGCGTGCTCGCGCTCAGCCACGCCCTCGCGATGAGCCTCGCTCCGCACGTGCGGGTCAATTGCGTGAGCCCCGGATGGATCGACGTGCGTGCCTGGAAGAAGCGCGCCCGCGCGAGCGCCGATCCGCTGCGCGAGGCGGACCACGCCCAGCATCCGGTGGGGCGCGTCGGGCGCCCGGAAGACGTCGCGGAGCTGATCGGGTTCCTTCTGTCGGAGGCCGCCGGCTTCATCACCGCCCAGAACTACGTCGTGGACGGCGGAATGACCCGCAAGATGATCTATCTGGACTAGGCGGCGGTGCGCGGCAGCAGCCGCAGCAGGTGCAGCGCGGTCATCTTTTCCTCGTCGGTGGGGATGGCCCAGACCGAGACCCGGCTCGAAGCGCTCGAAACCCGGGGTCCGCCGCGCTCATTCGCGTCGGCGTCCAGCTCCACGCCGAGCCATGCCGCGTCGCGGCACACCCGTTTGCGGATCGCCGCCGCGTGCTCGCCGATCCCGGCGGTGAACACCAGCGCGTCCAGGCCGCCGAGCATCGCCGCGAGCGAGCCGAGCTCGCGCCCGATGCGGTACACGTAAAGGTCAATCGCGCGCCGCGCGCCCGGGGCATCGCTCGCCAGCAGCGCGTCGCTCTCCGGCACGCCCGTCCCACTGCGCCGCGCTGGTGCGCTCGGTGTCGGCGGTGCACGGCGGCAAGCGCTTGCTCGCATACGCCGCATTCTAGTCTCGGCCGGCGCCGGCGCAGCGCGCCAGTCAGGGGTCAGGAAAGTTCGCACCGCGCGCAAAAGCGCGCGCGAGATCGTGGCACAATTGCGCACGTGACTTCCCGCGCCATGACCATCCGCCTGGCCGAGCTGCGCGACGCGCAGGCGATAGGCTTCATGTCGCGCGACCTGATCGAGTCGGGACTGGGCTGGAAGTACGATGCCGAGCGCATTCTGCGCGCCATGCGGCAGCGCGAGACCGTGGTGCTGGTCGCCTGCGAGCGCGGCCTGATCGTGGGCTTCGCGGTCATGGAGTTCGGCGATGAGCGTGCCCACCTGGTGCTGCTCGCCGTGCGTCCCGCGCACCGGCGGCGCGGCATCGGTCGCGGCCTTCTGGAATGGCTGCTCGAGTCGGCACGCAGCGCGGGCATGGAGAGCGTGCACCTCGAGCTGCGCGCCGGCAACGAGGCCGCGCGCGGCTTCTACCGCGCGCTCGGCTTTTCCGAGACGCTACTCGTGCCGGGCTACTATCGCGGCCGCGAAGCGGCGCTGCGCATGCTGCGCCTGCTGCGCGCACCGGGGGCCGCGCCGTTCACCTGGCGCCCGCCCGCGCTCGACCAGAGCTGACTGACCATGCCTCGCGTGCGCGCCTCGCAGGCGCTCGAGCGTTTTCGTGTCCTCGACCTGTCGCGCGTGCGCGCCGGCCCGACCTGCGTGCGTCAGCTCGCCGACTTCGGCGCCGACGTGGTCAAGATCGAGTCGCCGCCCGGCGTCGATCCGAACGACGGCATGGGCGGCCCGCGCGACGGACCGGACTTCCAGAACCTGCACCGCAACAAGCGCTCGCTGACGCTGAACCTCAAGGCGCCTCAGGGTCGCGAGATCTTCATGAAGCTTGTGGCGAAGGCCGATGTCGTGGTGGAGAATTTCCGCCCCGACGTGAAATTCCGGCTTGGCATCGACTACGACGCGCTCAAGGCGGCGAACCGGCGCATCGTGCTCGCCAGCATCTCGGGCTTCGGTCAGGACGGCCCCTATCGCGAGCGGCCAGGCTTCGACCAGATCGCGCAGGGGATGAGCGGCATGATGTCGGTCACCGGGCTGCCGGGCCAGGGCCCGGTGCGCGCCGGCGCGGCGGTGGACGACGTCACCGCGGGGCTGTTCGCCGCGCTCGGCGTGTTGACCGCGCTGCTCGAGCGCGAAGTCTCCGGCGAGGGCCAGTGGGTGCAATCGTCGCTGCTGCATGCGGGCATCGCGCTGCTCGACTTCCAGGCGGCGCGTTATCTGGTGAAAGGTGAAGTTCCGGGCCAGGTCGGCAACGACCACCCCACCAGCATTCCGACCTCCGCCTTCACCACCGCCGACGGTCACATGAACGTCGCCGCGGCGGGCGAGGGCATGTGGGCGCGGCTCTGCGACGCGATCGGGCGCAAGGACCTGCTCGAGCGGCCCGAGTTCAAGGGGGACGCGAACCGCTCCAGGAACCGCGCCGCGCTCAACGCGGAGCTGAACGCGAGTCTGCGCGCGCGCCCAAGCGCCGAGTGGATCGAGATGCTGAACCGCGCCGGCGTGCCCTGCGGACCCATTTACGCAATGGACCAGGTGTTCGCAGACCCCCAGGTCGAGCACCTGCAGGTGGCGGGAAGCGTGAGCCATCCGCGGCTCGGCGCGATGCGGCTGGTCAGCCAGGCGGCGAAGCTGTCGCGCACGCCGGCGGCACTCGCTAGCGCCGCGCCCGAGCGCGGTGCACATACCGACGAGGTGCTCGCCGAGCTCGGGTGCGACGAGACCACGATCGCGCGCCTGCGCGCCGAGCGCGTCATCTAGAGGAGGACTTCGCCATGCCCGAACTGCTCGTGCGCCGCGACGGCACCGTCGGCACGATCGTGTTTTCCAACCCCGCCAAGCTGAACGCGGTCAGCATCGACATGTGGCAGGCGATGCCGCGCGCCATGGCGGAGCTTGAGCGCGACGCGGACGTGCGCGTGATCGTCATCTGCGGCGACGGCGAGCGCGCGTTCATCTCCGGCGCCGACATCTCGCAATTCGAGCAGGCGCGCTCGAACGCCGATGCGCAGGCGCGCTACAACGCCGCGGTCGAGCAGGGCTATCTCGCCCCGG
>Ga0307373_10000920_pt1 | contig 56199 bp, 51 predicted proteins | sample OX2MG_FD_202534 | JGI IMG/M metagenome (GOLD analysis project Ga0307373, IMG submission 202534) | Soil microbial communities from Risofladan, Vaasa, Finland - OX-2 | ecosystem: Environmental > Terrestrial > Soil > Coastal area > Acid sulfate soil | place: Finland: Risofladan, Vaasa | collected... | reverse complement strand
CGGTGCCCGAGATCATCACCGAGTCCGGCGGCGTCGCGATTCGCACCCGCGTCGGGCACAGTTACATCAAGCAGGTCATGGCCGACACCGGGGCCGTCTTTGGCGGCGAACATTCGGGGCACTACTACTACCGCGACAACTACCGCGCCGATTCGGGGATCATCACCGCCCTCGTGGTGCTCGAGCTCTTGAGCGTCTTCGACGGACCATTGTCGGCCTTGGTCGCGCCCTTCGAGCGTTACCACGATTCGGGCGAGCTCAACACGCGCGTCGAGGCCCCCCAGGACACCGTCGAGCGCGTCGCGGCCGCGCTGAGCCGCGACGCGGTGACGATCGACCGCCTCGACGGGCTCACCGCCGACTTCGGGTCGTGGTGGTTCAACCTTCGAGCGTCCAACACCGAGCCCTTGTTGCGTCTCAACGTCGAGGCCGCGGGGGCCGAGGAGCTGGACAAACGTGTCGAAGAAGCACTGGCGATGATCGAGGAGAACCGCTGATGGCCCTGGACGACTTCTTGATCGAGCTCCTGGTCGATCCCCTGGACCACGAGCCTCTGCTCTACGTCGCCAGCGCCGACGTGCTCGTGAACCCGCGCCGGCGCGTCGCCTACGCGGTCGTGGACAACATCGCGGTGCTCTTGCCCGACGAGGCCGTGGCGCTCAGTGACGAAGAGCTCAAGCGATACCAGAGCGATCCCGACGCGCGCTTGACCGGTCCGCGCTAGCGGCGCGTGACCGCCAAAGGGACGCGCTTCGCGCCCCACACGGCGAGTCGCTGGTCCTTCCAGGTGACCTCGTTGGTGAGTTCAACCTCGCCCCAGTGTCGACGCAGGGCGCGTAGGGCCTCTTGGAGCTCGGCGCGCGCGAGCGCGGCGCCGAGGCAGTGGTGGATCCCCGAAGAGAACGTCAGGTGCTGGCGGGCGCTTTCGCGCCACGGGGAAAAGGTGTCGGCGTCGGCGTCGGGTTCGGCGAAGTGGCCCGGGTCACGGTTCACCCCCGCCAGGTTGAAGGCGACGAGCGTGCCCACGGGAAAGACGACGTCGCGGTAGATGAACTCCTCGGCGACCTGGCGAATCACGAATCGGATGGGGTTGAGGTAGCGCAGCGACTCCTCGACGACGGTGTCGACGTCCTCGTCGCCCAGAGCGCGCCAGCGCTCGGGATCACGCGCGAGCAGCGCCACCATCGTGCTCAACTGGTTGCGCGTCGTGTCGGTGCCCGCGGCGATGATGCCCTGCACCAAGCTCACGAGCTCCTCGGTCGAGAGGCGATCGCCCGACTCTTCGGCGGCGATCAACGTGCTCAGTAGGTCCTCACCCGGGTGCGCTCGGCGCTCGTTGATGAGTTCGACGCAGTATCGCGTGAAGGCGCGTGACTCGTCGACCACTCGTTGTTCGTTGCCCTTGATCGAGGAGGAGAAGATGAGGAACGTCGTCTCGGCCCACTGACTGAAGAGGTCCCAGTCGCCGCGCTCGACGCCGAGGTGATGGCAGATCACGGCGATGGGGTACGCGGAGAAGGTCGAGACGAACTCGAGTTCGAAGCGGGCCTGGCCGGGGGCGAGTCGCGCGAGGCGCTCTTCGAGGTACGTCGCCATGAAGGGTCGCAGCTGGTCGACGGCCCGAGGCGAAAAGGGTGCGGCCACGAGGCGCCGCAGTCGCGTGTGGGTCTCGCCCTCCGCCGAGAGGATGCTCTCGCGACGCAACTGGGACAACGTCGAGGTATCCCCGCCGATCGCCCCGGCCACGAGCTGGCTGGCCTGGTGCAACGAGCGCTCGCGCAGCAGCGCCACGACGTCGTCGTAGCGCGTGACGAGATAGCCGAGACTCCAGCGCGCGAGCCATCCGTCGCCCGCCACGGCGCCCAAGGACGCGACGTTCGCTTCGGGCTCGAGATCGTCGCGCCCGGCGTAAAACGGAAGATCGAGTGCGTCGATCTTCGTGGTCACGTCAGTCCAGGCGCTCGATGATCATCGCCATGCCCTGACCGCCCCCGACGCACATCGTCTCGAGCCCAAAACGCTTGTCGGCGTCTTCGAGGGAGTTGATGAGCGTGGTCATGATGCGCGCCCCGGTCATGCCAAAGGGATGGCCGAGGGCGATCGCGCCGCCGCGGATGTTGAGTTTCTCCAACGGGATGTTCAGGTGCTTGGCGCTGGGCAGCACCTGGGCGGCGAAGGCTTCGTTGATCTCCACGAGGTCGATCTCGTCCATGGTCATGCCGGCGCGCTTGAGCGCCTGGCGACAGGCCTCGATGGGGCCCAGACCCATGATCTCGGGATTGAGGCCCGACACGCCGCTCGCGACGATTCGAGCCAGGGGCTTCAAGCCAAGTTGCTTGGCCTTGGTGTCGCTCATCACGACGACCGCGGCGGCGCCGTCATTGAGCGGACAGGCGTTGCCGGCCGTGACGCTGCCGCCTTCTCGAAAGACGGGCTGGAGCGCGGAGAGCTTCTCGAGGGTCGTGCCCGCGCGCGGTCCGTCGTCTTTGGTCATGAGCGAGCCGTCGGGCAAGGTGACCGGGATGATCTCGCGCTCGAAGAAGCCGTTGGCCTGGTGGGCCACGGCGAGTTCTTGGCTGCGCACCGCGAACTCGTCCATCTCGAGGCGAGAGACGTTCTCGTACTCGGCGACGTTCTCGGCCGTTTGGCCCATCGCGATGTAGATATCGGGCAGTCCCGGCTGGGGTGTCCAGGGGGTCGTGACCTTCTCCGAACGGCTCTTGGTGCGCTCGAGGGCTTCGGCGAAGAGCGGGTTCATGGCCTTGCCCGAGTCGCTCGCGCCCGCGGCGAAGCGCGACACAGTCTCCACGCCCGCGGCGATGAAGACGTCACCCTCGCCCGCTCGAATGGCGTGGGCCGCCATGCGGATCGTTTGGAGGCTCGACGAGCAGTAGCGATTGACCGTGACGCCGGGCACGTTGTCAAGACCCGCGAGTACCGCGATGACGCGAGCGACGTTAAAGCCCGACTCGCCGGCCGGCTGCCCGCAGCCCACCATGAGGTCTTCGACCAACTGGGGATCGAGGGCGGGAACCTTGTCGAGGACCTCGCGTACCACGTGCGCGGTCAGGTCGTCGGGGCGCACGTCGACGAGCGATCCTTTAAAGGCACGTCCAATAGGGGTGCGTCCGGTAGCGACGATAACGGCGTCGGCCATGAAATCCTCCTCGTAGTTACTCCTAGGTAACTCAGGTGAGCATACTGACGCGGCTCTTGGGCGCGCGACTCCTAGACGCCCAGGGGACCGGCGTTGTCGAAGCCCTGGCGCTCACCGGTGCCGGCGCGCCGGGCGAGCTCGTCGGGGGAAAAGAGCATCCAGTAGGCGTTACGGGCGTGCTTGCGCGAGCGGCTCTCGAAGACCTCGGCCAGGACCTCGGGAATTTCGGATTCGTCTTCGTGGACGAAGACTTCGAGTATCGGCGTTGAGGTCATCAGTTGGGCGCTCATCAGACCGGTGGAGGCCTCGTGGGCGCACTGCTTGTCGATCGGGGCCGATCCGGGCATCCCGAGGGCGATGACGATCTGGCAGTGCTCTCGTTCGATCAAGTTCTTCGCCGCGACCGCGAGGTCCTTAAAGCCCGGCACGGTTCGCGAGACGACCTCGAAGGTCTCGTTATAGCCGGGACATTCGCTCAGTTCTCGCCGGGCCGCCGCGCCCATGTCGTAGCGCGCGAACATGGTGTCGACGACGCCGATTCGTACCAAGCGCGCGTCCTTCTTCTTCTTGCCCACAATCTCCTCTTTCTGCTTCCAGTGTAGGAGTCGGGCGAAAAGACGTTCTCGGCGACGAGCCTAAAGTGGCGGAATCGCGAGAGGGAGACAAAATGGCCTGGGACTTTTCGACCGAGCCGGAGTTCGAAGCGAAGCTCGAATGGATGCGCGGCTTCGTGCGCGAAGAGATCATCCCCATTGAGACCTTGAAGCTCTCGCATCCCCAACTACGTGAGTTCATCAAACCCCTCCAGGAGCAAGTGCGCGAGCGGGGTCTCTGGGCGGCGCACCTGCCCGCCGATCTGGGTGGCATGGGCTTTGGACAGGTGCGCCTCGGACTGATGCACGAGATTCTCGGCCAGACTCCCTACGGCCCCGTGGTCTTTGGCAACAACGCGCCGGACTCGGGCAACGCCGAGTTGCTCGCGGCGGGCATGGAGATGACCAATCGTCACGACATCCGCGAACGCTGGCTCGAGCCGCTCTTGAAGGGCACCATGCGCTCGGGCTTCTCGATGACCGAGCCCAACACGGCGGGCTCGGATCCGCGCCTCTTGAAGTCCACCGCGGTCAAGGACGGCGACGAATGGGTCATCAACGGCCGCAAGTGGTACACCACCAACGGCTCGGTGGCCGACATCTTGATCGTGATGGCGGTGACCAATCCCGACGTGCACCCCTACCAGGGCTCGTCGATGTTCGTGGTGCCCGTGGGCACGCCCGGGGTCACCATCGTGCGCGACGTGGGCGCGATGGACGACCCCGAAGTCACCTTCGGGCGTTTTGGCAACCACGCCGAGATCACGTACCAGGACGTGCGCGTGCCGGGCGATCATCTGATCGGTCCGGAGGGTTCGGGCTTCTTGCTCGCCCAGACGCGACTGGGACCGGGACGCATCCATCACTGCATGCGTTGGCTCGGCCAGTCCCGGCGCGCCTTTGACATGATGTGTGAGCGAGCCCTCAGTCGCTACACGCACGGGTCATTGCTGGCCGACAAGCAGACCATCCAAAACTGGATCGCCGACTCTCGCGCGGAGATGCACGCGGCGCGGCTGATGACACTGCACGCGGCCTGGAAGATGGACCAGGTCGGCGCGTCGGCGTCGCGCGACGAGATCGCGATGATCAAGTACTACGGCGCGAACGTCCTGCACAACGTGATCGACCGCTCACTGCAGACCCACGGGTCGCTCGGCTACTCGGCCGACATGCCCCTCGAGGCGATGTACCGCGCGGCGCGCGCGGCGCGCATCTACGACGGTCCCGACGAGGTTCACCGACAGACGGTCGCGCGCCACGCCCTGAAGGAGTACGAGCCGAGCGAGATCCCCAGCGAGCACATTCCCACCCGCGCCGAAGCGGCGCGCCAGAAGTTCGCCGGCATGTTGGAGTTCCTCGAGACCGAGAACGTCTAGCGCGGCGCGAGTCCCTCGACGACCTCCTTGAGGTCGACGCCGATGGGCACGATGGCGACGGTCGGGATCTCGACGCCGGCCTGCACGTAGGCGAGCACGTGCTCACGACAGGCTTCGTAGGGTCCGTGGATGATGAGTTCGTCGACCAGCTCGTCGGGAATGAGCTCGTTGGCGAGCTTTCGATCGCCCTGCGCCCACGCGTCCCACATGGGCTCGAGGCGCTCGCCGCGTCCGAGCCAACGGTGAAACTCGGCGTAGCCCTTCACGGTGAGGTACGAGGAGATCATGCGCCGGCCCACGAAGCGCGCCGTGTCGGCGTCGGCGGTGGGCACGACGAAGAGCCGCGCCGCGATCGTCTTGCCCGCGCCGACCTCGCTCGCGCACTGGGCGACGTCGCTCGCGGCGAGCCAGTTCAGGATCGCGCCGTCGCCTTCGCGCCCGGCGAGGCGCAACATGCCCGGACGCAGCGCGCCCAAGAGGATCGGCGGACGCTCGATCACCGGGCGAGACAACTTGAAGCCGTGCACCTCGAAGGTCTCGAAGACCTCGTCGATCTTCTCGCCGTCGAGGGCGCGCTTTAAGAAGCGCAGCACGTCGCGCGTGCGTTGGTAGGGCTGGTCGTAGGCGATGCCGTTCCATCGCTCGACGACGGGTTGGCTCGACGCGCCCAGTCCCATCGTGAAGCGTCCCCCCGCGACCTCGGCCAACGCCGCCACGCTCATCGCGAGCAGACCCGCGCCGCGCGTGAACACGGGAGTGACCGCGACGCCGAGGTTGAGGCGCGACTCCCACGCCGCCGCCAGCACCAGGGGCGTGAAACCGTCGGCCCCGTCCACCTCGGCCGACCAGACGTCGGTGTAGCCGAGGTCGGCCAACCGCTTGAACCACTCTCGATGCTCACCGAGCGTCACGCCGTCGAAGGGAATCGTGATGCCGTAGCGCGAAGTCATGCCTTCAGTGTTCCAGATGCGCCGGCCCTAGTGGAGATAGTCGTCGCCTCGGCTCTCGGGCAACGCGAAACCTCGACGAGTGAGGTCCTTTTCCCAGCGCCCGATAAGCGTTTCGAGGATGACCGCGCGCGCGTAGTGCTTGTTCTCCGCCGCGATGAGGTCCCAGTGGGCGTGAGGGTGATCGGTCCAGTCGACCATGTCGACCAAGGAGGCCTCGTAGAGGGCTCGCTTCTCGCGATTGCGCCAGTCATCGTCGGTGAGTTTCCAGCGCTTCACCGGATTCTGCGCACGGTCTTGAAATCGTGCCAGCTGCTCGTCGCTCGAGATGTGCAACCAGAACTTCACGATGGTCACTCCGTCGTTGCTCAGCATGCGCTCGAACTCGACGATCTCTTCGCCGGAGCGCTGGGCCCCGTCGCGGTCGACGCCGCCCTCGACGCGCTCGGCGAGGAGACGCCCGTACCAGGAACGGTCGTAGACCGTCATCTGACCCGTCGCCGGAATGGTCTCTTGAAAGCGCCACAGAAAGTGATGGGAGCCCTCGAGCGCCGTGGGTGGGCCCACGGGCACGACGTGAACGTGACGTGGATCGAGACTCGCGGTGAGGCGCCGGATCGCACCGCCCTTGCCGGAGGCGTCAAAACCCTCGAAGAGCACGATCAGTCCCGGGCCGGGCCGGTCCGAGCCGAGCAGGCCGGCGGTGAAGAGCCGCAGGTGCGTCAATCGCCGTTGCGCCTTGGTGACGCGCTCGAGTGAGGCCTCGGGCGAGAGTGAGAGCGTGAGATCTATCTCGTTCACTCGACTCATGGGCACCTCGCTTTGCAGTCACGCTAGCGCCGGGTTCGACCTCGACGTTAACGTCGTGGCGAGGCTGGCGCTTCGTAGAATTGAACGTGACGAGGGGTTAGCGAATGCGAAGAGGCGGAGTGTTAGCGGTGCTGGCCGCCGTCGCCATCGTCGCCTTGGCGTGGCCCTCGCTGACGCGTCCGGCGTCGTCGGACACGAACACGTCGACCACGAGCGTCTCGGCCACGACGACGTCGCTGGCGAAGCCGGCGCCGGTGTGCGTGCGCTCCACCACCACGTTGACCTGTCACCCGTGGAAGTTGAAGGATCCCTGGTCGAAGGGAAACACGATCTACACCAACTCCTTTCTCGTCGGGCCGCGTCAACCCGGCGTCATCGCCTACGCCGCGTGGATCCGAACCTCCACGAGCGACCTCGCGCTCTATCCGGGCTACGAGGGTCCCGGACCCACGTCGCTTCCTCGCGGTCCCGAAGAGGTGCCCGTGAGCGCACGCGCTCGACTGCTCGCGACCTTTAACGCCGGCTTTTACGAAGCGGACGCGCGCGCGGGCTTCTACGTGAATCGCACGCTGTACTACCCGATGTTGGCGGGACTCGCGACCGTCGTGCGTTACCAGAACGGTCGAGTGGACGTGATCACCTGGCACGGCGGCGCTCGACCGCCCGCCAACGTACTCATGGCGAGGCAGAACCTTTCGCTCCTGGTCGCCAACGCCCGTGCGACGCCGAGCAGCGCGATCAACGCGAACTGGGGAGTGACGTTGCACGGTGTGCCCGCCGTGTGGCGCACGGCCCTCGGGGTCGACGCCCAGGGGAACCTGCTCTACGTCGCCGCGGCGAACCAGACGGCGGCGAGCCTCGCGTCGTTGATGGTGACCCTGCACGCGGTGCGCGCGATGGAACTTGACATCAACCCCGAGTGGCCCATTTTCGTGACCTACGGCGCTGCGGGAGCGCTCGGCGCGACGCTCTTCGTACCCAATCCCAACCAGGTCCCCAATCGTTTTCTCTACACGAGCACGAAGGACTTCTTCGCCGTGTTCGCCAGTCAGCGACCCGGCGAAGCGCAACCGTGGTAGCTCGACGCGAGGGCGGCGCGCGCGTCACCCCACGCCGACTCGCCGGCGCCGCGATCGTGTTGCTCGTCGCCGCCGCCCTCGCCGCCGTGGGCTTCGCGAACGTGGTGCACTCGTCCTCGACGACGACCCTCGCCGCCACGACCACGCTGGCCCCGACCACGACGGCGCCGGCGCCGGCGCCGAGCGTTTCACTCTCGGCGGTGGGTGACATGGAACTCGGCGACACGCCGCGACTTCCCCCCAGTGCGACGACCTACTTCGATTCGGTGCGCGACGCGCTCGCGGCGCCGATCGTCTTTGGCAACCTCGAAGGTACGATCACCGACGCCACCACGTCCAAGTGCGCAGCGACCTCGACGAACTGTTACGCCTTCAAGGTGCCCCCGAGTTACGCCCAGATCTATCGTGACGCGGGCTTCACGGTCTTGAACTCGGCGAACAATCACAGCGACGACTTCGGCGCTACGGGCGTGGCGGACACCTCCGCCGCGCTGCGAGGTGCCGGCATCGTCCAGGCCGGGCTGCCGGGCCAGATCGGCGTGGTGCGCGAGGGGTCGCTCAAGGTGGCCTTCGTCGATTTCGCCCCGTACGCCTTGACGAACAATCTCTTGAACGCCGTGAGCGCGACGGCGCTGATCGAACAGGCGCGTCGCGTGGCGAACGTGGTGGTGGTCTACATGCACGCGGGCGCGGAGGGCAACGCGGCGGTGCACGTCACGCGCCACGAGGAGTACTACGTCGGCGAGGATCGGGGCAATCCCTACGCCTTCGCGCACCTGGCGATCAACGACGGGGCCGACCTGGTGATCGCGAGCGGCCCGCACGTGCTTCGGGGCCTCGAGTGGTACCGCGGGCACCTGATTGACTACAGCCTCGGGGACTTCGTGAACTACTACGACTTCTCGAGCGCCGGCCTCTCGGGACTCTCGGCGGTCTTGCACGTCACCCTCAACGCGACGGGGGGCTTCGTGAGCGCCCACTTCACGTCCCTGGTGCTCGCCGCGTCGGGCGCGGCGAGCGTGGACCACACGCAGGCCGCGGCCCGCGAGGTCAACGCGCTCTCGCAAGAGGACTTCGCTTCGTCGGCCGCGCTCATCGCGCCCGACGGCTCGATCAGTCCCTAGCAGCCTCCGGGCGGACCAGGGGTACCGGGTCCCTTCGACCAAGCGTCGACCGTGCCGACGTCGCGCGGCCTCGGATTAGGCCCCAGGTGCACGACGTACCAGACCCCGCGCCACGAGATCAACGAGTTGACCGCGACCGACACGACCACGCCGTTTCGCCGAAAGACCAATCGCACACCGGGCTCGTGCCAGTAGCCGATCTTGTTCTCGCACGCCCCCGGCGCGATCCACGTCGCGAAGGCCGGGTTCGCGCGCGCGTAGAGATAGGTCGTCGTGGCGCGCGCGTAGAGCGCGTCGTGATAGGCGACGAGATCAAGTCGGTAGAAAGCGACGAGGCGCGACTGATAGTCGTCGCGCGGGTTGGGAATCTCGCCGGTCTTCATGGCCACGTAGGGCTGCTCGAAAAAGAAGACCCGTTGCGCCTCGCGCGCGCTACTCGTCGCGATCGATTGAGCCAGCACGCGCATGTCGCGCTGGAAGAGGGCGGTAAAGCCGGGGCGCGTCGCGCTCTGGGGAAGTTCGCTCGGCGAGAGCTTGGCGCCCGCGACGCCCGGCGCGAGCCAGCTCGAGGCGAGGACGGCGCTCAGCGCGAGACTCGCCAGCCCTCTCGCCGTGTGACTAGCGCTCGTGGCGGCCCCGGGCGAAGAGCCCAGCGACGAGGTCGCGGCTGAGGGGACGGCGCTCGTCGACGAGCGAGAGGACCATGAACAACACCGCGAGCGCGAAGAGCGCGAGGGCGAGGAGCTCGTGGGGTGGACGGAACGAGAAGGCGATGCTCGACGTGCCCGCGGGCACGCTCACCTGTTGGTAGACACCGCTCAGCGTGGTGATGGGTGCGGCGACGCCGTTCACCCGGGCGCTCCAGCCCTTCATCGAGAGTTCGCTCCACGTGATGGTCGAGGGACCCTTGCAGTTCACGACGGCGAGAGAGGGAGAGGAGCTTTGCACGCTGCAACCGGCGTTCGGGCTCGAGAAGAGGGCGCGCGGGTGGGGCAACTGGTAGATGGTGGCGAGGGAGTCGCTAAAGACCTTGGTGACGCCCTCGCTCACGAGACGAGGGTCGAGCACGACCGCGCTCGGCACGACGAGGTACTTCGCCGCCGCGTCCTCGTAGGCGCGTAGGTGCGTGGCGACCATGCTCTCCATCATCTGAATCCCGGTCATGCCGTTCTTGATGACGAACTGGTTGGCCGGCGTGAGACCAGGGTAGAGGTGGCTTTGGATGAAGTTCTTGTAGGCCAGCGGGAAGGGCAGGTCGATGGCGCTGAGCGAGTTCAGCTGATACTGCGTGCCCCAGTTGGGAAAGATCACCGCGAAGTCGATGAAGCGGTACTCGCCCTCGTGAGTCTGTAGATAGGTGATCGGCGCCTCATCGATCGTGATCTGCTTGGGTGCTTCGCCGGTGGGCACGACGTACATCACGAGCGACTCGCCCACGACGAGAAGGGCGATCAGCAGCGGCGCCCAGGCGAACGTGCCGAGGCGCGACAACGCGGCGTAGGCCAGCACGCACACGAAGGGCACCAGGCCGAGCGCGAAGAAGACGACGTGGGCCTTGTGGCCCATGGTGACCCCGTGGTTGAAGGGGCCCGCCTCGTGCACGCTCCACAAGAGGATCAAGAGGGAGACGACACTGGCGAACATGAGGCGTCGACGCGCGCTCGTGGACGCCGCGAAGTCCCACAGCCCAAAACCGGCCAGCAGCACCATCGCCATCTCGCAGCTGGGCGTCACGTAGCGCGGGAACGAGGCGTTCGAGACCAGGGGGATGATGTTCCAGAGTTGGCGGGCGTGCCAGAGGTCAAAGGTGCCCGCGAGACCGAGGAGCGTCCAGGCGCCCATCGCCACGCGCAGGGCTCGATAGCGCGGGCCAAAGAGCCCGACGAGCGCGAGGGTCGTCACCGTGATGGTGAAGTAGCCCCCGATGTTGCCCCACGGCAGCGAGACGTTGGGATTGAAGAAGATCGTGCCGTAGACGTAGGGATCGAAGTACATCGGCAGTGCACTCGTGGGCAGGTGGATGAAGCTGTCGGACCCCGACGAGGTGTGCGCGCCCACGTAGGCGACTTTGAGAAAGTCGTAGAAGGGGATCAGGGCGGGGAGCGCGAGGACGACGCCGACGCCCCCGGCGAGACCGAGGCGACGAAGCGCGCGCCAACGCGGTGCCGTGGGCAGCGCGCCCAAACGCACCAGGGCGAAGAGACCGGCGAAGAGACCGTCGAAGTAGGCCACTTCGGGAAAACCGGCGTAGAGCGACAGCGCCAGGGCGATCGCGGCCACGTACCAGCCGCGATTCGTCGGGCTCGTCGCGCTCTCAATGATCATCTCCACGCCGAGGAGCAACATGGACAAGAACGCGACCGGGTTCAACACGGCGTTGCCGAGCCAGGCGTACGTGCCGTTCAGGGCGAAGACCGATCCAATCGCGACCGCGACCACGACGGGCATCGAGAGGCGCCGGGCCAGGAAGTAGGTGGAGAGCCCCGCGATGATCTCGAGGCCCACGTGAAACCACAACAGACCCGACGAGAGCCCGAACAGCAGCGTCAGGGGAAACAGCGCGGCGGACTGCATCTCGCCCGCGAGGGGCTGGCCGAGGCCCTCGTAGAAGTTCCACCACGGCCAATGCCCGTGCCAGAGGTCGAGTGCGGCCTGGTGACCGAGGGGCTGGGTGATGAAGCCGAGGTTCGGGTCGATGGCGGGGCGTCCACAACTGATGTGGCAGAGGAAGTGACTGATCCCCGCCGTCCAGGTGATCGGATTTTCGATCGTCTGGCCCGAGACGTAGAGGATGTTGCCCGCCAAGACGGCCAGAATGATGAGACTCACCGGTATCGCCGAAGGCCCCAGGCGACGCTCGAGGATGTTCAAGAACCGGGGCGAACGCACCGTTTCAGGCTACAAGTCGCCAGAGACGCTACGAGGCTGATTGCTCGCGCAAGAAGTAGAACATCTTTTCGCCCAACAACAGCACCGCTTCGGGGAAGAAGGGGTCGACGAAGGAGGCGAAGATGTCCCAACGCCGCAAGAAGCGATCGCGGTCGTCGAGGGGGTCGAGGTCGCCGCGCGACGAGCCCACGTGGTGAAAGAGCCGAACCTCAGGGGTGTAGAGAACGTGGCGACCTTCCATCAGCGAGCGCAGGCATAGGTCGACGTCGTTCATGACGACCTTGAGCTGTTCGTCCATTCCGCCGAGGTGTTCCCAAAAGGCGCGTTCCACCATTTGCACCGCGCCCGTGACCGCGGCCACGTCCTTGATCGCCAGTGAGAAGTGGTCTCGGTGGGGATAGTTCGAGTCGGTACGCAGGTGCTGGGGGTAGGGGGCGATCACGATGCTCTCGTGCTCGCGGTGTTCGTCGCGGTCCAACAGGCACGCCCCGACGACCCCCACGTCGCTCAGCGCGCAGAACCCCAAGAGCTGTTCGAGCCAGTCGGGGGTCGAGATGATCGTGTCGTTGTTGAGCGTCACCACGTAGTCAGCCCCCGAGTGGGCCACGCCGCGATTGACGATGTGGGCGTAGTTGAACGGGCCCGGGCACGCTACGACCCGGTACTTCGTGGTGCGAAAGAATTCGAGGGTTTCGGGCTTGGCCGAGTCGTTGTCCAAGATGATCACGTCGTAGTTGGGATAGGTCGTTCGCTCTTCGATCGAGGCGAGGCACTGGCGTACGAGATCGACGCGGTCGCGCGTGGGGATGATGATGTCAATGGAAGGGAGGTCGAGCGGCGCCACGGGACGCCACTTGACCAGACCCGCGAGCTCGCCCGGCGAAGTCGAGGCCGCGATGTTTCGACGAGCCAGGGCGCGCTCGACGCAGGCCAGGGTGTCGGCGTCGACGTGACCCGAGTCAAAGGCGAGGGGGGAGCGTCCGGCGCGAAAGACGTGGGGCACGTGGCGAAAGTTCGCGTTGGTTTCGCGCAACAAGAGATAGAGGTCGTGTTCGAAGGCCCACCCCGCCTCTTCGTCGAAGCCACCCACGTCACGCACGATGCTTCGACGAAGCAGCGCCGGGCGTCCGACGAGGTTGTAACTGAGCAGCGTGTGCGGACCCACGGCCGGGCTCTTCAAGATCGGCGAAAAGGGCCGGGGCCCGGCCTCGTCGCCAAAGACCACGTCGTCCTCGTCGCGAGCGGCTCGCCACAACAACGCGGCCGCCTCGTGGCGCTCTTCTTCGAGGGAGGCGTCATCAACGAGGAGCAGCCAGGACTTCGAGGAGTTGCCGACGTGTTCGTTGAGCTCGTTGATCAAGGCCCTCGCGTCGCCCACGGATTCGTCGACGACGATCACCTCGACGTCGCGAAGAGCGTTCTCGAGGAGTTCGGGGTCGAGGGGTGCCGGGACGCGGGGCCGATAGTTCACGGGGAAGACCTCGACGGCCCTGCTCGCGGCGACCTTCGTCGGCGAGGGCTTCGCGCGGCCCGCGCGAAGCACCTTCAGCAGCGGGCGAAAGAACCAACGAACGACGCGGTAGCGCAGCGTGTTCTCGCCGAGCAGTTGCCCGGCCCAGCGCTGCCACCACATGCCAGACATGTTGCGAATCTCGTGGTGGAACCAGTTCCAGCGACGCTTGATCTCGGCGTCGGAGATCGGCGGGGTGGTCTCGACGTCAAATCGCTGAAGGCCGTACAAGGATTAACTGCTCTCTATGGGTGATCGTCGGCGTGGACGCCGCCTCCAAATTTACTTGGGCTGACGACCTCGCCACGACCACGTCGCGACCGCGTACGTCACGCTACCAACCGCGATGTGGGTCGGGCTCTGGGCCTGCGCCTAGCGATCAAAGTGCGTGGCGCGATCGGCGACGAGGCCCGCGTCGGTTCCGAGGAAGTAGGGCGCAAGGCCCCGGCGTCGGGGCCGGGGCCTCACTCGGCGGGAGACTCGGGGGAGACGAAGTGAACCGGCACACCACCCTTGGCCACGATGGCGCTTTGGGCGGAGGCGTAGAGGGCGCGAAAGCGCTGGCAGCACGGTGCGTCACTCGCCGTTAAGTCATGACGTCTGACTACGTCCTCACTTCCTGGCGTCGTCGGGGAGCGCTCTCGCGGGTCGTTCGTGGCTGGGGGGCGGCTGTTGGGGGAGGCGATCATTGGTGATCCGGTCTTCGTTCGCTGGACGAACTTGGTGCGCTCGTCGCTTGGGGCACGGAGGCATCGGGCTCTGGGCCCCGGGCCCGAGCGTTCGCGGTGAGATTCTCCTGAGTGGCGTATTCATCGAAAAGAATCGAATGAAAGGAAACCTGATCGGAGTGGTCGAGTGTGGCGTCGCTGAGTTCGCCCGTCGTTGGCTCACGTTTCGCCCCCGACGCGGCACGATCATTCTGCGAGGACTCCCTCGCGGCGCGTTCAACTGTCCAGTGCATCGTTGACCTCCTGGCCCGCTTGCTTCAGGTGCCCCATCGCTTGGTCGTTCTTACCTTCGGATTCGAGATCTTTATTGTGCGTGGCCCGACCGAGACGTGCCTTCGCCTTTCCTTTGAGAATCTGCGTGAGGTTCTTGGTTCTGGATTGATAGGACATGGTTAATCCCTCTCTGGTGTATAGGTAAGTTGCACGCCGAAGTGGTCGTGACGCGAGGAGCGAGTACGACGCCACGGCGTCGGGAGTCGCGCGAGAAGTTCATCGGGCCTCGAAGCAACGGCGCCACGTGCGCGCGCCGTGAGTGCCGTCGAGCGGTCAAAGAAGGGCCTGGTCGCACCGTGAGCATCCGGGTTGATCAGCGCATTTTCCCTAGACGACGAGGAAATTCGTTGAACCATCCTGCACCCCTCATTCGCGTGGATTGACTCTTTGGCAATCGCGAGGGAGGCGGGGTCCGGGCTTCCTAAGGGTGAGCGTAGCACTCATGGGCGTGAATGCAATTAGAAGTTGGCGTCACTCGAGGAACGCCCGCAACGTTGGGGTGTTGATGGTCGTTGGGGACGCCAACGGCGCGAGCGCGTGCGCCCATCGCGAAGACGTGGGCGAGGGCGAGTGGTCGATGACCCGGTGAGCGGTGACGATGCACGTGCGTCGTGGGTCGAAGTGTGGGAGGGTGGACCAGTGGGAACCCCCGGAATTTCACCAAGGAAGCCGAAGCGTCGCTTGGCGAAGGTGCCCAAGTACGAAGAGCCCAATGACGTGCACCTCGCCGGTCTTGCCGAAAGCAGCAACATCGTGTCGGGGACCCGTCTCGGTCACAGTTCACCCCACGGACGCAGCCAAGACCTTGGTCGCGTGGGCCGGTTTATCTTGGCGTGCTTTGGCCGACGTCCTCCGGCGAAGGAAGAGACCCCGAGCGACTAAGGGTCGCCGCGAAGCGGCGCCGTCCCTCGGGCCGTTCGGTGCATGGTCCGGCCTCCAACGTTCGCGTTGCGGATCAGGCGAACTTAATTCGTGGTCAGCACCGAGACGCGTGGCGTGCCGACCACGCCGCCAGCGCGCGACGACCCCACCAATTCAGGGTTCGCGGCGTACAGGTGAGCGGCCTTGGTCGATTCGAAGAACTCCAGCACTAAGAGGGTGTTCACGTCTTCGGGCGAGCAGTAGATCTCCACGTCGCTGACGCCGCTTTCCTCGCGAAAGGACGCGTTCGCGTCAAAGGCGACGCGCCACTTGTCATAGTTGCCCACGAGGGCTCTCATCATTACTACGGCGGCCACGCAGACTCCTCTAACTCGGTTGGGACATCGCCCGGAGCGTAACACCCGCCACTTTGCTCGGGGCCACGCGCCGGGCCGTCAATTGAACCGTTGGAAGCGGTGACGATGAAAGTTTCGAGCTAGCGGCGATAATGGCGCGTGCGACGAATCGGGCCCTGCGTACTCGCTCTGGTCATGATCGTGGCGCTCGGCGTCGACGCGTTCGCGGCCGCGTCGAGCTCCGCGTCATCGACTGGGTCGCCCTGCGCGCGCCTGGCGAAGGCGCCTCACTACTCACACGTCGTGTGGATCGTGCTCGAGAACGTCGGGTATCAAGTCGTGGGGTCGCCGCAGGCGCCGTATCTCAACAGCGTGATCGCTAGTTGCGGCCTGGCGACGAATGACCACGCCGTCAGTCACCCGAGCCTGCCCAACTACTTGGCGTTGAGCGCCGGGTCGACCTTTGGCATCACGGACGACAACGAACCACTCCTGCATCGCTTGAGCGCACCGTCGATCTTCTCCCAACTGAAGGGAGACTGGCGCGCCTACGCCGAGTCGATGCCCGCGCCGTGTGACACGATCACCTCAGGCACCTACGCCGCTCGGCACAATCCGGCGGTCTACTTCATCAACCTCCACGCGGCGTGCGTGCGTCGAGACGTTCCCCTAGGGCGAAGCGTGAACCTCTCGGCGGCCTTCACCTTTATCGCGCCCAACGTGTGCGACGACATGCATAGCTGCCCGATGTCCACGGGTGACGCCTGGCTCGCTCGGACCCTGCCGGCGCTCGAAGCGAGCCCGCAGTACCGCGCGAACTCCCTGGCGATCTTCATCACGGTCGACGAGAGTGACTCGAGCGCCACGAACCTCGTGCCCACCGTCGTCATCGCTCCGTCGGTCCCCCGGGATCTTCGCGTCGCCACCGCCTTCAGCCACTACTCCCTTCTCGCCACGACCGAGCAGCTCCTCGGCCTCGCGAGACTCGCCCACGCGCGCACGGCGCGCTCGATGCTCCAGGCGTTCCACCTCTAGAAGCCCTGCCTAGGATGACGGCGTGGACTTAGAGCTTCGTGACCACGTCTTTCTCATTACCGGCGGCACCGACGGGCTCGGCCTGGCGCTCGCGACGACCCTCATGAGCGAGGGAGCGTTCGTGGCCGTGTGCGGGCGCGACGAGGACCGTCTCGCGCGCTCGCGAGAGATCTTGGGCGGCAACGCGCTGGTGAGGTCGTGCGACGTGACCGACGGCGACGAGCTCGACGGCTTCATCGACGAGACCCTCGCCACCTTCGGGCGCCTGGACGGAGCGGTCAACAACGCGGGTCGGGCCCTGGCCAGCCCGGTCGCGACCTCGAGCGACGAACTATGGCGCGATGACTTCGCGTTGAAGGTGTTCGCGGCCGTGCACCTCTCGAGACGAGTCCTGCCGGCCCTCGCCGAGACCGGGGGATCGATTTTGAACGTGCTCGCGATCTCGGCTCGCACGCCCCAAGGCGCTTCGACGCCGTCTTCGGCCTCGCGCGCGGCGGGTCTGGCCCTGACCAAGGCGTTGGCGCACGAGGGCGGCCCTCTCGGCGTGCGCGCCAACGCGATCTTGATTGGCCTCATTGAGTCGAGTCAGTGGGTGCGCCGTGCGCAGACGGCGGGCGTTTCGACCGAGGAGTTCTACGCCTCGATGGCGCGCGACGTGCCGATTCCTCTGGGCCGCATGGGCACGGCCCGTGAGTTCGCCGACGTGGCCGCCTTTCTCCTCTCGCCTCGCGCGAGCTACCTCACGGGCGTGGGCATCAGCGTCGACGGGGGCCTCTCCCCGATGATCTAGTTCGCGACGAACGTGAACGGCGCTAGTGACGAAGCGCGCGTAGTCGTTCGACGCCCGCGGTGATCACGGTTCCGAGTCCGAGTGATGGACTCACGACCTCGATCGCGAAGAACGTCGCCTCGTCGCCGCGATAGTCGGCGCCGGCGAGTCCGAGGGCGCGGGCGCGCTCGGCGCGCTCTATCATCAGCCAGCCGCCCACCACGTCGCCAAAGAGTTGCTGGTAGTGCGTGGCGCCGGCGAGGGCGTCGTCGGGGCGGTGCGCGACCGCGTGGAGCATCCAACTCGTGGTGGTCTCCAAGACCTCGAGCGCCTCGAGGACGTGGCGCGTCGCGGTGGCCAGCGTCGCGTCCTCAACCTTGGCGAGGGAGCGACGGACCTCATCGAAGAGTTCGCGCGCGACCCCTCCGTCTCTTTGGGGAAGCTTTCGAAAGGCGAGGTCGATGGCCTGGATGCCGTTGGTTCCTTCGTAGATCGACGTGATGCGGACGTCGCGCAGGCGTTGGGCGATGCCGGTCTCTTCGATGTAGCCCATGCCGCCAAAGACCTGCATCGCGGTCGACGCCGCGTCGATGCCGCGGTCCGTCGACCAGGCCTTCGCGACCGGGGTCAACAGGTCGACACGCTCTTGGTGGTGGCGCTTCGCGGGCCCCTCGGGGAGCTGGTGCGCCAGGTCCTTGTGCGCGACCGCTCGATAGATCAAGAGTCGCGCCGCTTGGGTCGTCGTCGAGATGGTGAGCAGCATTCGTTGAACGTCGGGGTGCTCGTTGATGAGCGACACCGCGGGTGGCTTCGTGCGAGAGCCGCGACCCTGCTCGCGCGTCGCGGCGTACTCGAGGGCGTGCTGGTAGGCGCGCTCGGCGACCGCGGGGCCCTCGAGACCTATCGCGAGGCGCGCGTTGTTCATCATGGTGAACATCGCTCGCATGCCGCCACTGAGCGGCCCGACCAGGAAGCCTGTCGCCTGGTCGAACTCCATCACGCAGGTGGGACTGCCGTTGATGCCCAATTTGTGTTCGATCGAGACCGCGCGAAGCGAGTTGCGTTCGGCGAGCGAGCCATCGGCTTCGACCAGGAATTTCGGCACCAAGAAGAGGGAGAGCCCCTTGGTGCCGGGGGAGGCGTCGGGGGTGCGCGCGAGCACCAGGTGGATGATGTTCTCGGTGAGCGAGTGCTCGCCCCAGGTGATGAAGATCTTGGTGCCCGAGACGCGCCAGGTGCCGTCGTCGTGGGGCGTGGCTAAGGTGCGAATCTCACCCAGGTCCGAACCGGCCTGGGGCTCGGTCAGGTTCATCGTCCCGCTCCACTCGCCGGTCGCGAGTTTGTGCAAGTAGAGCGCGCGTTGCTCGTCGCTGCCCCACTGGAGCAGGGCCTCGATGGCCCCCAGGGTCAACACGATGTTGAGCGAGAGCGCCAGGTTGGCCGAAGCGAAGAACTCTTGGAGGACCGTGGCGATGAGGGAGGGGAAGCCGCCGCCGCCGAGCGCGCTCGGAATCGGGAGCGCCCCCCAGCCGCCGCGGACGTAGAGCTCGTACGCGCGCCGGTACTCCTCGGGCGAGGTGACTTCGAAGGTGGCCGGGTCGAACGTCGAGTGGACCACGTCCCCGACCCGGTCGCCCGCGGCGATCTCGCCCTCGGCCAGGCGCGCGAACTCTGCGAGGACGCTGCGGATCGTGTCGCGGTCGACGTGCGCGAAGGCGTCGAGTTCGAGCAACTCGTTGAGTCCGGCCACCTCGAGGGCGAGCAGCGCCTCTTCGATCGGCGCCCGGTAGGGAGTGGGGGCGGATCCCTCGGACGTGGCCCTACTCATACGTTCCTCCGGTAACGCCCGCCGACCTCGAAGAGCGTGTTGGTGATCTCTCCGAGCGAGGCGTGGCGCACGGTCTCCATCAACTCGCCAAAGACGTTCGCGCCCGACAGGGCGGCCTGGCGCAGCCGCGCGAGGGCCGCCGCGCTGGTGTCGCGGTGCGCCGCGTGAAAGGCGGCCAGGCGGGCGAGTTGGCTCTCTTTCTCGGCGTCGGTGGCGCGCGCGAGCTTGAGGTCGCCGATCACGACCTCGCCCCCGGGTCGCGTGAAGGTGTTCACGCCGACGATCGGCAGCTCGCCGGTGTGCTTGGCGTGTTCGTAGGTCATCGAGTCGTCTTGAATGCGCCCGCGTTGGTAGCCCGTCTCCATCGCGCCTAGCACGCCGCCGCGCTCCGAGAGGCGCTCGAGCTCGGCGAGGACCGCGGCCTCGACGAGGTCGGTCAGCTCCTCGACGATGAAGCTGCCCTGGAGGGGGTTCTCGTTCATCGAAAGGCCCCACTCCTTGTTGATGATGAGTTGGATCGCCAGCGCGCGGCGAACCGAGTCCTCGCTCGGGGTCGTCACGGCTTCGTCGAAGGCGTTGGTGTGCAGTGAGTTCGCGTTGTCGTAGATGGCGCACAGCGCCTGGAGGGTGGTGCGAACGTCGTTGAAGGCCATCTCTTGGGCGTGCAGCGAGCGCCCCGAGGTCTGCACGTGGTACTTGAGTTTCTGGCTCTTCTCGCTCGCGCCGTAACGCTCCTTCATCGCGACCGCCCAGATACGCCGCGCCACGCGACCGATCACGGTGTACTCCGGGTCCATGCCGTTGGAGAAGAAGAAGGAGAGGTTCGCCGCGAAGTCGTCGACGTGCATCCCGCGCGCGAGGTAACTCTCGACGTACGTGAAGCCGTTGGCGAGCGTGAAGGCGAGTTGGGTGAGGGGGTTCGCGCCGGCTTCGGCGATGTGATAGCCCGAGATCGACACCGAGTAGAAGTTCTTCACGTCGTGGCGAACGAAGTACTCCTGGATATCGGCCATGACGGCGAGGGAGAATTCGGTCGAGAAGATGCAGGTGTTCTGCCCCTGGTCCTCCTTCAAGATGTCGGCCTGGACCGTGCCGCGCACGTTCGCGAGCGTGTGGGCGCGGATCCGCGCGGCCTCTTCGCCGGTCGCGTCGCGTCCCTCGCGCGACTTGAAGAGGTCGAGTTGTTGGTCGACGGCGGTGTTCATGAACATCGCGAGGATCGTCGGGGCGGGGCCGTTGATCGTCATCGAGACCGAGGTCGAAGGGTCCAGGAGGTCAAAGCCCGCGTAGAGGGCCTTCATGTCGTCGAGCGTCGCGATCGACACGCCCGACGTGCCGATCTTGCCAAAGACGTCGGGCGCCGTGTCGGGGTCGCGCCCGTAGAGCGTGACCGAGTCAAAGGCCGTGGAGAGGCGCGTCGCGGGCTGTCCCTCGCTCAAGAGGTGAAAGCGCCGATTGGTGCGCGCGGCGTCGCCTTCGCCCGCGAACATGCGAGCGGGGTCTTCGTTGTCGCGCTTGAAGGCAAAGACGCCCGCCGTGAAGGGGAACGTTCCGGGCAGATTCTCCTTGCGCAGCCACGTGAAGAGGTCGCCCGGGTCGTGCAGGCGCGGCAGGGCAACGCGGCTGATCGACGTGCCCGACATGGAGGTCTTCTTCAGCGGGGTCGTCCCGGCGGGGCCGACGAGGACGTCGCCGTCGATCTCGTGGCGGCGCGCGTCAAAGGCGTCGAGGAGCTCGCGGCTTTCGGGGGCGAGCGCGCTCGCGAGAGTGGATTCGAGCGCGGCGAGTGCCGCGTCGTCGGGCGCGTCGGCGAGTAACGACCGCGTGGCCGCCACGTGGGACCGGTCGCGAAGCAGCGACGCCTGGGCGTCGGTGGCGGCGTGGTAGCGCCGCAGGGTGTCGGCGATCTCGGCGAGGTAGCGGATCCGCGTGGAGGGGATGATCGGCGAGGTCGCCGGCGAGACGCGCTGGGTGACGGCGCTGAGTTGAGGTTCGTTGAGGGTGAGGCCGCGCTCGCCCAGGGCGTCGCGCAGGTACTGATAGAGCGCCGTCGTTCCTTCGTCGTTGAAGTGCGCGGCGACCGTGCCAAAGACCGGCGCCTCCCCGCCTCCGGGGTGGGCGCGGTGCCACTGGCGCGTCACCGATCGCAGCGCGTCGGGCGCACCGTGGCGATCGAACTTGTTGATGGCGATCACGTCGGCGAGGTCGAGCATGTCGATCTTCTCGAGCTGCGTGGCGGCGCCGAACTCGGGCGTCATGACGTAGAGCGAAAGGTCGGCGACGTCGACGATCGCCGCGTCGCCTTGACCGATGCCCGGGGTCTCGATGATGACCAGGTCGTAGCCGGCCGCGCGGCAGGCTTGGACGATCGCGGGCACCGGCGTGGGGACCTCCGAGGCGCTCGAGCGCGTGGCGAGCGAGCGAAAGAAGATCCGCCCAGACTCGAGTGAGTTCATGCGGATGCGGTCGCCCAAGAGCGCGCCGCCGCTGCGGCGCTTGGTGGGGTCGACGGCGATGACTGCGACGCGCAACTTGGCGCCCTGGTCGAGTCGAAAGCGCACCAGCAGTTCGTCGGTGAGCGAGGACTTGCCCGCGCCGCCGGTGCCGGTGATGCCCAAGACCGGGGCCCGGTGCGCTCGCGCGCTCGCGGCGATCCTGGCCGAGTCGTCTTTCGTGAGGGCGTCAGCTTCGATCGCGGTGATCACCCGGGCGAGGGCGTTTTGATTGCCGAGGATGAGTTCGTCGATCGCGTGGCGCTGCTCGTGCGCCAGGTCCACGTCACAGGCTTCGATCAATTGATTGACCATGAGTTCGAGGCCGAGATGCTGGCCGTCGCTGGGCGAGAAGATCTTGGCGACGCCGTAGTCCTCGAGCTCCTTGATTTCCTCGGGGATGATGACGCCGCCGCCGCCACCGAAGACCTTGATGTCGCCACGCCCGGCCTCGCGCAGGCGGTCGACGAGGTACTTGAAGTATTCGAGGTGCCCGCCCTGATAGGAGCTCAGCGCGACGCCCTGAACGTCTTCCTGGAGGGCCGCGTCCACGACCTCGTTGACGGAGCGGTTATGTCCCAGGTGGATGACCTCGGCCCCCTGGGCCTGGAGGAGACGGCGCATGATGTTGATCGCGGCGTCGTGGCCGTCAAAGAGGCTCGCGGCGGTGACGAATCGCACCGCGTGACGGGGCCGGTAGAGGTCGCGTTGTCCCGTTTCGCCCACGACGTGAACATTAGTAGGAAGTCCATCTAAATTCGCCGGAATTCCCCTCCTCAGCGTGGCGCCCCCTTGTGCAGGACGCTGCCGAGTCGCTCGAGGGCCGCGGGCGTGCGCGTGCCCCACCAGAACAGGTCGCGTCCGTCGAGGAAGATCACGGGGGCGACCTGCTCTAACTCGCCTTGTTGGCGCATCGAGAAGGGGTAGGGCTCGCTCGGCGCGAGCACGACGTCTGCCCCGAGCTCCCCGGCCGCCTCGAGCGTGGTCTCGGTGTAGGGGCCCACGGGACCGACGACGTCAACCCCGAGGTGGGCGAGCAGCGACGCCCCGTAGGTCGGCCGTCCCAGGGCCATCCAGGGTCGACGCCAAATGGGCACGAAGGCGCGTAGCCACGGCAGTGACGCCGGCGCGTAGCGAGGCGGATTGAAGTCCACGCCGAGTCGCCGCGCCAAGCTCGTCAGCGCGGGGGTGACGTCGGCGAGGTCGCGCACCCGGGTCGCGACCACGTCGAGTCCGCGTTCCACGAGGGCGTCGAAGTCCTCGCGACGATTCTCCTCTTCGTCCATCACCACGAGCTGAGGCGCCAACGCGGCGATGGCCGCGAGATCGGGGTCCTTGGTCCCGCCGACGTGGAGGAGATCGGGACGCTCGCAAAAGCGCGTGCAGGCAATCGGCGTCACGCCCCAGTCGCTCAGGGTCTCGCTCAACGACGGGACCAGGGAGACGACGCGCGCCGCGCTCATCGCCGGACGCGAAAATCGTGGGCGAACGTCAAAGAGGTGATGCGCCGATGGTACGTCCTCGCGGTCGTTGCTGCGCGGGCACTACCCTTGGCGAGTGGTTTGACGCTTCGAGGCGTCGACGGAGTTGAACGAGGAGTCCCCATGACCAGTCGAGTAGCAATCGTGACCGGATCCGCGCGTGGCATCGGAGCCGGCGTCGCCAAGCGATTGGCCGACGACGGCCACGACGTGGCGGTGCTCGACCTCGACGAGGGCGCCTGCGCCGAGACCGTCGCCGCCGTGAAGGCCACGGGCCGTCGGGCCATCGCGATCGGCGCCGACGTGAGCGACGAGGCGGCCGTGGAGGCCGCGGTCGCGCGTACCGCCGAGGAGTTGGGCGCGCCCACCATCCTCGTCAATAACGCGGGCGTGCTTCGCGACAATCTGCTCTTCAAGATGTCCCTGGCAGACTGGCAGACGGTGATGAACGTTCACCTCGGCGGCGCGTTCTTGATGTCGCGCGCGACGCAGCGTTTCATGACGGAGGCGAACTTCGGACGCATCATCAATCTTTCGAGCACCTCGGCCCTGGGCAACCGCGGCCAGGCGAACTACTCGGCGGCCAAGGCGGGCCTTCAGGGCTTCACCAAGACGCTCGCGATCGAGCTCGGGCGCTTTGGCGTGACGGTCAACGCGGTCGCCCCCGGTTTCGTGGTGACCGCGATGACCCAAGCGACGGCCGAGCGCATCGGGGTCCCCTTCGAACAGTTCGAGCGGGCCATCATCGGCAACATCCCCGTGGGTCGCGCCGGTCAACCCGAGGACATCGCCAACGCGGTGTCCTTCTTCGCCGACGAGCGTTCTGGTTTCGTCTCGGGCCAAGTCCTCTACGTCGCCGGTGGTCCGACGAACTAAGTTCTCTGGGCTCAGCTCAGGAGTCGCTGAAGTCGCCCGCGGCGAGACGTAGGGTGCGCACCAGCTTGATGAAGGTGTTTTGTTCGGCGTCGCTCAGTCCCTCGATGCCGAAGTGGATCTCGTTCACCGCCCGGGTCGCGCGATCGGCTAATCGCCGGCCCTTGGGCGTCAGGCGCACCAGCGTGGAGCGCCCGTCATCGGGGTGTTCACTGCGCGTGACGAGTCCGTCAGCGCTCAGGCGATTGACGATGTTGGTGACGCTCGTGGGGTGGATCATCAGGCGACTGCCCATCTTGCCCATCGGAAGTGTTCCGCTGCGGGTGAAGGACAACAAGACGAGCGCCTCGTAGCGCGCGAAGGTCAGCCCGAGCGGGCGAAGGACGCCGTCGACCGCGCTCAGCACGATCTGTTGGGCGCGCATCGCCGCGGTGGCGGTCGCCATGGAGGTGGACGCCTGGGGCCATCGCTCGTGCCACTGGCGACGCGCCTCGGCGATCGCGTCAAAGGAGAGCGGCTGGGCCATGACGAGAATCATAAGAGTTGGCGCTCCTCGAGCGACGAGCGCGGCCTCGCCGACCAGGTCGACGACGCCTGAGTGCCCGCGTCGAATGTCGCCCGGGGCGCCTAGCCCTGGTTCGGGTTCGTCGCGGCGGGCCAGTAGACGAGTGTGGTGGTCGTACTGGTCACGGGGCCCACGTTCGCACCCTGGGTGGTGGCGCTCACGCTCGCGACGTTAAGAACTCGATGGTTCGGCGGCGCGGTGAAAACGACGTGCGAGCAGTAGAAGGTCACGACCTCGCCCGGGTTGAGCGTCTGGGGATTGCTGGGCGATGTGGTCAAGGTGTCGCAGCTCACGTCGCTTAACACGACGCTCAGTGCCACGTCGCCGGTGTTGACGACGTTGACGTTGAACTGGACCTGCTCACCCGTGACCAGACGCACGGGCCCCGAGGTGAAGTTCGACGAGGTGCCCCCGACACGCTGGGTGGCGCCCACCACGAAACTCGCGACCGCGGTGGCGGGCACGCTGGAACCAAGGTTGTTGCTCACCGACGACGGGCCCGAAGGCGCGTTGGCTGAGGTCGCAGCGTTACACGAGGCGATCCAGACGCTGTGAAAGGAGAGCGTCGAGCGAGCCTTGCCCGTTATTTGTACCGAGATCATGGCGTGGGAGGGCGAGGTGAGTGACGTTGAAGTCGAAAAGGCATTGGCCACGAGGGCGGGCGAGACCACCACGTTCTGGTCGAGTTGATTCATACTGGTGCGCGTCGAGGTCTTCCACTTCACGTGCAGGGAGAAGGGCAGTCCGCCCGCGGTCGGCGCGAGCGGGGTCACCGAGATGTCGGCTCGCTCGGCGCCGACGTCGTAGCCAAAGAAGCTCACGTTAAAGCCGCACGGCAGCGCGAAGTCGTTGGCGGCGCGTGGTCCGAAGTTATGGGCGTTGACCTGGAGACGACCGTGGTCCGGGGACGACGTGGCGCGCGACGCGCCCGAAGGAGCGGCCGAGAGCGCACTGAGCGTCATGAATGAAAGGGTCATCGCGACGATGAGGACTCCGGTGCGCGCGGTCGAACGGGGTGATGAAGGGTGGGCGAACATCGAGACCTCGGAACTACCCCCTGCCGAAAGTGGCGGAAGCTACCGAGGTCTTGAGCGGCTACGTCGCGAGTGGAGGAAAGTACTCGCTCCCTCAACGTAACGGTGAATCGGTGGCGCGTGACCCCACGAAGGCGACTCGCGCCGCCGAGGGGCCCTCGACGTCGATCGATGGACCACGTTGGCCGCGTGAACACTCCTTCACGAGAGGGGACCTGACGTGGCGACCATGAAACTCGACGTCTATCGCGGTTGCACTCGCGAGGAGAAGAGGGAGGTCCTCGGGGTCTTTTGGCGCGCCGCGAGCCCGGGTTCGTCGCGAATCGCCGGGGCCGCCGAGCAGTACGGGGCCGTCGCCATCATCGACGTCGCCACGATCGCCCTCGAGGTGTTGGTGGTGATGGTCGCGAGATTCCGGTGCGCGGCGTTCCTTGGTTGGCTGGCCCTGGTCGCGGAGGCGTTCGTCCTCTGGGCGCTGTGGTGGTCCGTCGTTCGTTACCGCGCACTCCGAAGGCGTCGCGTCTAGGACGTGGCGAGGCGACGTCGCCCAGTGGCTGGCTAGCCTCGAGCCGTGACGTCGAGTGGATTCGTGGTGAGCGTGCCCGACCAGCGCCTGCGCGCGGCGCTGGGCGAGTTGGACCCGAGGGTCGAAGTCGTCGTGTGGGATATGAAGGACGACGCGCCGCACGAGAAGATCGACATCGTGGTGCCCCCGTACCTGGAAGGCACGAAACCCTTGGCGAAGCTGCGTGGCCTCGAGACCTGGCTGGTGCAGAGTCAGTCCATTGGCTACAACGGTGTCGAAGAGGCCCTGCCCGAGGGCCACGTCTACGCGAACGCGGCCTCCGTGCACGAGGCGTCGACGGCCGAGTTGACCCTCGCGCTCATCCTGGCCTCTCAGCGCGGCATCGATGACTTCGTGAGGGCGGCGAGTGAGGGGCGCTGGGCGCCCGCCTGGCACGCCAGCCTCGCCGATCGAAGCGTTCTCCTGGTGGGCTACGGCGGCGTGGGCGCGGCGATCGAGTCACGCCTCGAGCCCTTCGAAGTTACGGTCCTGCGCGTGGCCAGTCGTGATCGCGTTGACGAGCGAGGACGGGTCTACGGTCCCGCGGCTCTGGCGGAGCTCCTTCCGACCGCGGACGTCGTCGTGGTCGTCGTGCCGCTCAACGACGAGACTGAACATCTCGTCAACGATGATTTCCTCTCTCGAATGCACGACGGTGCGCTTCTGGTCAACGTTGCTCGCGGCCGCGTCGCCGACACCGAAGCGATACTTCGCCAAGCTCGCACGGGGCGACTGCGCTTTGCCCTCGACGTCACCGACCCCGAACCCCTACCCGTCTCGCACGAGCTCTTCACGCTCTCGAACGTCTTGATCTCGCCCCACGTCGGGGGCGCCACCACGGCGATGCTGCCGCGCATGGCGCGGCTCTTGCGCACCCAGATCGACCGGATGCTCGCCGGTGAGTCGCCCACCAACGTGGTCCTTCGCTCCTAGGGCGTGGCCGCGAACGCTGCCTGAGACCCAGAGCCTGCGAGAGACCAGCCCGCCGTGGTCGACGTCGCGCGACCACTTCGACGCGCGCCGATGACCGAACCGTCGCCGCGGCATCGTTCGATGAGGAAACTCTTAGGACGTCGAGGCGGGTCGATTCGTGGTCTGGGTAACATGGCCCGAAGAAGTGAGCGAGGCGACGGGGGGCGAAATGCCTCCGGAAGTGGGTGGGCATCGCCCCAATCACCAAAGGGAGCCGCGTTGGACAACGACAAACAGGCGATGAGAAGCCATATTTTGGTGGCGACGTCGCGGCTCTTGATGGAAAGCGGCGAAGGAAAGGTTCGCGTCTCGGACGTCGCCGACGCCGCGTTCGTCGCCGCCCCGACCATCTACTACCACTTCGGATCGCTCAATCGCCTCATCGCCGAAGCCCAAGAGGTGATCTACCAACAGCTCAGCGCCCCGCTCAAGCGCTCGCTGAGCGACGTCGAGTCGGCGCTTCACGCGGGCGATCAAGAGCGGTTCTGGGACGTGATCGGTACCCACTTGACGATGGCTTGGGAGTCCGGCCAGCGCGGGGAGGAAAGCGGTGTCGCGCGGGCGCTGACGGGCGTCTTGTCGAGTCGCGACACCAAGCAGAAGTTTCAACAGATGATCGACGATACCTACGAGCGCTGGTCGATCTTGGTCAACGACGGCAAGCAACGCGGCTGGGTCATCAAGGAGGCCGACACCGAGGCGCTCATCGCCATCTTTTGGGCCGCGTCCGTCGGGCAGGCTTTTTTGGGTGGTGCGCGAATGCGCGCCATCGACGGTCTGCGCGTGCGCGACGCCTTCTTGCGAATGGTGCGAACGGACGTCTCGAGGCCGGGCTGAGCCGCCGGGACCTACGGAGTTGCTCGCGACATGATCTCTCGGGCCTGAGCCAGCCCGGGTCCGTCGACCATGAGGCCACCGACGCGAAAGACGCCGCCGTGACTCGTGGCCCCGTCGAGGACGTCGCGCGCCCACGTCACTTGCTCCGGGGTGGGTCGGTAGGCCGCCCGCACGACCTCGACCTGGGACGGGTGAACGCAGACGGTGGCCGAAAAACCCATGGCGGCCGCGTCGAGCGCCTCGCGACGCTGGCCGTCGAGATCGGCGAAGTCGAGAAAGACCGCGTCGAGGGCGCAGCGTTCGCTCGCCCCCGCGGCCGTCAGCACGCGAGCGCGCGCGTAGCGAGCGACGTCGCGGTACGAGCCATCCTCGAAGCGACTCGAGTAGCCACCCAGCGCGGCGACGAGGTCCTCGGCGCCCCACATCAGGGCGAGCGTGTTGGGGCATCGGGCCATGTCCTCGGCCGCGACGACGCCCCGGGGGGTCTCGCACAGGGCGACGACCGAGAAGGACTCGAGGGAGAGGATCTCCTGCGCGGAGGAGGCCTTGGCGAGCATGAGCATTCGATAGGGCGACGATCGCAACGTCGCGAGGTCGAGTTCGTGTTCGTGCGAGTCGACGGGATTGACGCGCACGATCGTGGTCGCGGGGTCCAGCGTGGCGCGACGTAGGTTCTCGCGCGCCGCGGCGCGGTGATCGGGCGCGACCCCGTCCTCGAGATCCAAAATAACGACGTCGGCCACCGCCGCGGCCTTGGCGAAGCGATCGGGACGATCAGCCGGGCAAAAGAGGAAGGCCGGCCCCGGCGGCACCCATCTCACGAATCGTGCGCGGGCCGACAGAGCACGAGGGTGGCGCGCCGACACGTGGCGACGACGACGCCGTCTTGATTGCGCGCCACGTGCTCGAGTTCGATCACGCCTTCGCCCGGGCGACTCTTCGATGCTCTCGCGCCCTCCACGAGGGTCTCGGCGTAGAGCGTGTCACCGATACGAACCGGCGCGGGGAACGTGACGTCATGAAAGGCGAGGTTGGCGACCAGCGTGCCGAGGGTGAGCTGGCTGACCGAGAGGCCGATCAGGGTCGAGAGCGTGAACAGGCTGTTGACGAGACGTTCGCCAAAGACCTGCGTCGCCGACCACGCGGCGTCAAGGTGCAGCGGCTGGGCATTCATGGTGAGCGTCGTGAAGAGGATGTTGTCCGCCTCGCTGACCGTGCGGCCCGGACGGTGGCGATAGACCGTGCCGATGCGAAACTCCTCAAACCAGAGGCCCCGTTGCTCAACGACCTCGTGTGCGTCCTGGTCCACGTTGACCCCGCTTTCTCGCCAGACGTGCTGGTGCTCGTATCGCCCGAAACCTCCGCCGGCACCCCAAGACGCGGTGCGACGAAGGAGAGCGTTGAAGCAGATAGTAGGTGCTTCGAGGTCGGCCCCGTCAGCCGCGCGACGGTGGGTGCTTATATGTTCTCGTGCGAGCGCCCTCCGAAAGTCACCGTCGGCTCTCGTGAACGAGGTCGAACCCCTGTGGTCGCCGTCGCTGGAACGTCGCCGGCGCTCCCACGTCCAGCAATCGATTGACGCCCACGGTTTTGACGACTACCAAGCGCTCTGGGAGTGGTCGGTTGGGGAGTCAACGAGGGGCGCGTTCTGGGCGCAGGTCGCCCAAGCGGCGCGAATCCATTGGCATCACGAGCCGCGCGCCAGCGTGGAGCTCGACGACGAAGCCGTGCCGGGCGTGTCGTGGTTCCCCGAGGGGACGCTCAACTACGCCGAACTGGCCCTTCGGGGCCGAGACGCCGACGCCGAGGCGATCTTCGCCTACTCCGACACGCGCGCCACGTCCTCGATGACCTGGGCGCAGTTGGGAGACCTCGTGGCTCGTCTGCGTCACGGGCTCCTACGTGAGGGCGTCGGCCTGGGCGACGTGGTCGCCGCCTACCTGCCCAATATTCCCGAGACCACGGCGCTGATACTCGCGTGCGCGTCGCTCGGCGCGGTGTGGACGTGCTGCGCGCCCGAGATGAAGGCGGCCGGGGTCCTCGATCGATTCCTCCAGGCCGCCCCCAAGGTCTTCGTCTCGATCGACGGCTATCGCTACGGCGAGAAGAGCATCGACGTTCGCGCCGAGGCCGAGGAGATTCGTGGTGGCCTGGCGAGCGTGAGGGCGAGCTTCATGCTGGCCTACCTCGGCGAGGGCGAATCGTCGTGGCGCGATTGGAGCGAGTTGGCGAATGAATCCGCGCCGCTCGAATTCGCCCCCGTGGCGTTCGCTCATCCGCTCTACGTGCTGTACTCCTCGGGTACGACCGGCAAGCCCAAGGCCATCGTGCACGGCCACGGCGGCATCATGCTCGAGCACGTGAAGGCCCTGCGTTACCACTTCGACCTCGACGCCAAAGACCGGTTCTTCTGGTACACGACGACCGGTTGGATGATGTGGAACTTCCTGACGTCGGGGCTGCTCGTGGGCGCCGCCATTGGTCTCTACGATGGTGACCCCAACTTCGCGTCACCCCTTCGCCTGTGGACCTTCATCGACGAGCAGCGCGTCACCTGCGCTGGCGTGGGCGCGAGTTTTCTCGTCGCCAACCTCAAGGCCGGGCTGCGCCCGAGCGAGCACTTCGCCTTCGCCCACCTCGAGACCCTCGGCGCGACGGGCTCGCCACTGCCGTCAGACGCGGCGCTCTGGGTCTATCGCCACGTCAAGGCGGACCTGCTGCTCGAATCCTTTAGTGGCGGCACCGACGTGTGCTCGGGATTCGTCGGGGCCAGTCCCGTGCACGACGTGTGGGGCGGCGAGATCTCGTGTCGCTGTCTCGGGGCGAACGTGGAGGTCTTCGACGACGCGGGGGCGTCATTGGTCGACCAAGAAGGTGAGCTCGTCATCACGTCGCCGATGCCCTCGATGCCGGTGGCGTTCCTCAACGACGCGCGAGGTCGTCGCTACCACCAGGCCTACTTCGAGCGCTTCGCGGGCGTGTGGGCCCACGGCGACCGCGCCACGCTGACCTCGCGAGGCACGATCGTCATCACCGGTCGTTCCGACGGCACGCTCAATCGCGGTGGCGTACGCATGGGCACCGCCGAGTTCTACGCCGTCGTCGAGGCCCTCGACGAGGTCGCCGACAGCCTCGTCGTGCACGTGGAGGACCCGGGCGGCGGACCCGGACGGCTCTGGCTCTTCGTCGTCGCGCGCTCCGGCACTGACGCGGGGGAGCTGAAGGGTCTCGTGCGCGGCGCCATCAAGTCCAAACTCTCCCCGCGCCACGTGCCCGACGAGATCGTGGTCGTCGAAGCGATACCGCGCACGCTGTCGGGCAAGAAGATGGAGGTGCCGGTCAAGCAGATATTGAGCGGCGCCGATCCCAAGGCGGTGGTGACCTTGAGCTCGATGGCCAATCCCGAAAGTCTGGGGACCTTCATCGAACTCGCGAGGAGCGCTCGCGAGACTTCCTAGACCTCGATCGCGCGAATCGCGAGGGCCGCGCGCGCCATGTGGCGAAGCACCACGCCCGCGAGGGGACTTTCGCTCGCGCGTGCGCTGTGGGGCGTGGAGTTGAGGAGCCCGAAGACGGCGTGCGCTCGGGTGCGCGCCTCGAGGGGGGTTAACTCGGGGTCGATCTCTTGAAGTATCGCGACCCAAAGTTCGACGTAGGCGCGTTGGAGGCGACGTACCTCGCGCGCTTGGCTCTCGGAGAGGTTCGCGAGGTCGTGCTCTTGCACACGGATCAATTCGGGCCTCGAGAGGGCGAAGTCGGTGTGGAAACTGATCAGGCGCCCCAGGGCGTCGCTCGGCGACGTCGAACGCTCGATCTCCTGGCGACCAGAGGCGAGCAGGTGGCTGGAGATGCCGATCAACATCTCGGCGAGCACCGCCTCCTTGCTCGCGAAGTGCTTGTAGATGCCCGGACCGCTGATTCCCACGGCCGTGCCGAGCTCTTCGATGGTCACCCCGTGGTACCCGCGCTCGGCGAACAAAGTGGCGGCGGTGTCCACGATCTGCTCGCGTCGAGAGAAGGCGGTGTCGGTGGGCCGAGCGAGACGAATTTCGCGCATAAGAACTCCTCGACGATGAGGTTAACAGTTGCTAACCTGGCCCGGTGTGCGTGATTCCCGCGGCGGTTCGTCGATGAGCGAGATCGATGAGGACGTCACGTTCGTGTCGCGCGCGGACCCGCGCGGCGCCTCCTTCGTCGAGAACCACGAGTACCAAGCGTCCCTGGTGGCCGAGCTACGCGAACGTCTCGGCGTCGCCGCGCTCGGCGGGCCCGCTTCGATCCGCGAACGCCACGTCGCTCGCGGCAAACTCCTGCCCCGCGAGCGCGTGGAGTCGCTCCTCGACGAGGCGAGTCCCTTCCTCGAGCTCTCCCCGCTGGCGGCGAATGGTCTCTACGACGACGAGGCGCCCGGTGCGGGGATCATCACGGGCGTCGGGCGCGTCATGGGCCGAGAGGTCATGATCGTCGCCAACGACGCCACCATCAAGGGCGGCACGTACTTCCCCATGACGGTGAAAAAGCACCTCCGGGCCCAAGAGGTCGCGCTCGAGAATCACCTGCCCTGCGTCTACCTGGTGGATTCGGGCGGAGCGTTCCTGCCGCTCCAGGACGAGGTCTTCCCCGACCGTGAGCACTTCGGTCGGATCTTCTTTAATCAGGCGCGCATGAGCGCCGCGGGCATCGCTCAGATCGCGGCCGTGCTTGGATCGTGCACCGCCGGCGGAGCCTACGTGCCGGCGATGAGCGACGAGGTGGTCATCGTCAAGAACCAAGGGACCATCTTCTTAGGTGGTCCGCCCCTCGTGAAGGCGGCCACGGGTGAAGTCGTGAACGCCGAGGACCTGGGCGGGGGACTGCTGCACGCGCGCGTGAGTGGTGTCGTCGATCACTTGGCCGACGACGACGAACACGCGCTTCGAATCGTGCGACGAATCGTCGACCAACTGGCCCCGCGCTCGACGAGTCCCTGGCCGGTCGCACCAAGTGAAGAGCCGCTGTGCGATCCGCGCGAGCTCTACGGCGTCGTGCCGCGCGACTCGCGCACCCCCTTTGACGTGCGCGAGGTCATCGCGCGCCTGGTGGACGCGTCGCGGTTCCAGGAGTTCAAGGCGCGCTACGGAACGACGCTGGTGACGTGCTTCGCGCGTATTCACGGTCAGCGGGTGGGAATCGTCGCCAACAATGGCGTGTTGTTCTCCGAGTCCGCCTTGAAGGGAGCGCACTTCATCGAACTCTGCGACCAACGAAAGATCCCCCTCGTCTTCTTGCAGAACGTGACCGGCTTCATGGTCGGCAAGGCCTACGAAGAGGGGGGCATCGCCAAGCACGGCGCGAAGATGGTCAACGCCGTGGCCTGCGCGCGGGTTCCCAAATTGACGGTCGTCATCGGCGGCTCCTTCGGCGCAGGGAACTACTCGATGTGTGGACGCGCGTACTCGCCGCGCTTCTTGTGGATGTGGCCCGGCGCGCGCATCTCGGTGATGGGTGGCGACCAGGCGGCCGCGGTGCTCGCGAGCGTTCACCGCGACCAGCTCGAGTCGCGCGGCGAGCGCTGGAGCGAGAGCGACGAGGAGGCCTTCACGGCACCTATTCGCGAGCGTTACGAAGCCCAAGGAAGCGCCTACTACTCGACGGCTCGCCTGTGGGATGACGGCGTCATCGATCCCCTCGACACGCGTACGGCGATCGGCCTCGCCCTCAGCGCGTGCGCCAACGCGCCCCTGGCCGACGTCGCCTACGGCGTGTTTCGGATGTAGGGGCAGTCGTGTTCGACACCGTGCTCGTCGCCAATCGCGGCGAGATCGCCGTGCGCGTGTGTTCGACGCTTCGACGCATGGGTATTCGCTCGGTGGCGATCTTTAGCGACGAGGACGTCGACGCGCGCCACGTGCGCGAGGCGGACTTGGCGCTGCACGTGGGGCCGGCCAACGCGCGCGAGAGCTACCTCAACATCGAGCGCGTGATCGACGCGGCACTGCGCGCGCGAGCTCAGGCGATCCACCCCGGCTACGGATTTCTCTCGGAGAACGCGTCGTTCGTGCGTGCCTGCGAGCAGGCGGGGCTTACCTTCATCGGTCCAAGCGTCGAGGCGGTCGAGGTCATGGGCGACAAGATCCGCGCGAGGGCCGCCGCGGTGGCGGCCGGCGTCTTGGTCGTGCCCGGTCGCGCGCGACCGGCGATGAGCGACGAGGACCTCGTCGAGGCCGCCCGTGAGGTCGGCTATCCGGTGCTCGTGAAGCCTTCGGCGGGCGGCGGCGGGAAGGGCATGCACGTGGTGACCTCGCCCGAGGAGCTACGCGGCGCGCTGGTGAGCGCCCGCCGCGAGGCCCTGGCCGGCTTTGGCGACGACGCGCTCTTCGTGGAGCGTTACCTCGAAAGGCCTCGCCACCTCGAGGTGCAGATCCTCTTCGACCACTACGGCAACGCCGTGCATCTCGGCGAGCGCGAGTGCTCGTTGCAGCGCCGGCACCAAAAGGTGATCGAAGAGGCTCCCTCGCCCCTGCTCGATGAACGCTCGCGCGAGGACCTGTGCGCAGCGGCGCTTCGCGTGGGCCAAGGCGTTCACTATCGAGGGGTGGGCACGGTGGAGTTCATCACGTCGGGTGAGAACCCCGGCGAGTTCTACTTCATGGAGATGAACACGCGCCTGCAAGTCGAGCACCCCGTCACCGAAATGGTGACGGGCATCGATCTGGTCGAACAACAACTGCGCGTGGCCGCGCTCGAGCCGCTCAATTTGAGCCAAGGCGAGGTCCATCTGCGCGGCCACGCCGTGGAGGCACGGGTCTACGCCGAAGACCCCGCTCGGGGTTTCCTGCCGAGCGGCGGAGACCTGCTCTACGTCGAAGAGCCCCGCGGGGAGGGCGTTCGCGTGGACAGCTCGTGGATGTCGGGCGTACGGGTGGGCACCACCTACGATCCGCTGCTCGCGAAGGTCATCGCCCACGGCAGTGACCGCGCCGAGGCGCTCGCGCGCCTCGATCGGGCGCTGGCCGAGTCGATCACGCTGGGCGTCGTGACCAACACCTCCTTTCTGCGCACGCTGCTCGCGCGCGGCGAAGTGCGAGACGGCGACCTCGACACCGATCTGGTCGCGAGAGTGCTCGGGGCGTCGACCTCGTCTCCGTCGCTCGAGAACGGCGCGCTCATCGACGCCGTCGCGGGTCTCGCCGTGGCGCGGTTGTTTGACCTCGAGCGGCGCTCGAAGGGCCGCTCTCGCTTTGACGTGCCCGACGGTTGGCGTCTCGGCGAGCACGCGGCCACGAAGTGGTCGTTGCTCGGCGAGCGCGACGAGCGCGTGGAAGTGAGCGTGACGGGAAACTGGCGCGACGCACGGGTCAACGTGGCTGGCGCGCTCGCGACCTCGGCGACGTCACGGTGTTTCCAGTGCGCGCTGGTCGGCGAGCGTGCCTATGAACTGCTCCTCAGCGTCGAGGGTCGAACCAGTCGGTTCCTGGTGGCGCTCGAGGGACGACGTACCTGGGTGTGGGTCAATGGCGTGACGACGCTGCTTCGACCCGCGCCGCGCACGAGGACCCGCGACGAGGGAGACGAGCGCGATGGCGAGGTGCGCTCGCCGATGCCCGGCATCGTCATTGAAGTGCGCGCGAAGCCGGGCGACGAAGTCGCGAAGGGCGACGCCCTGGTCGTCGTGGAGGCGATGAAGATGGAACACGCCCTCGCGACGCCGCTCGCGGGATTTGTCACCGGAGTTTCGGTCAACGTCGGCGACCAGGTCGTCGTGGATCAAGTCGTGGCCAACGTGAGCGCGACGCTCGAATCGCACTCGCCGTGAGATCGAAGGGCCCGCCGCGGGCGCTTGAAAGAAAGAGGGACCCATGCTTGACACGAATTTGAGCGAGGAGCAAGAGCTCCTTCGCCGCAGCGTCGAGGACTTCGCGCACCACGTGGTCGCCAAGGTCGCCGCCCACCACGACGCGACGTCGACGTTCCCCTACGACGTGGTGCGCCAGATGGGCGAGATGGGGCTCTTCGGCCTGCCCTTTCCCGAGGAGTACGGCGGCATGGGTGGGGACTACTTCACGTTGTGCCTCGCCATCGAAGAGCTGGCCCGGATCGACCAGAGCGTGGCGATCACGCTGGAGGCGGCCTGCTCGCTCGGCGCGATGCCGGTCTATCGCTTCGGCACCGAGGCCCAGAAGCGCTACTGGCTGCCCCAACTCGCCTCGGGTCAGGCGCTCGGCGCCTTTGGCCTGACCGAACCCGAGGCGGGCAGCGACGCCGGCGGCACCCGCACGACCGCTCGTCTCGAGGACGACTCCTGGGTGATCAACGGCTCGAAGAGCTTCATCACGAACTCGGGTACCACGCTCACCAAACTCGTCACGTTGAGCGCGGTCACCGACGTCGATGACGACGGGCGCAAGCACATCAGCTCCATCCTGGTCGAGGTGCCGACCGAGGGGTTCGTCGTGGAGAAGGCCTACGACAAGGTCGGCTGGCACGCGTCGGACACCCACCCCTTGTCGATGCAAGACTTGCGGGTGCCGAGTGAGAACCTGCTGGGGGAGCGAGGCCGCGGCTACGCAAACTTCTTGCAGATTCTCGACGAGGGGCGCGTCGCCATCGCCGCCCTCGCGGTGGGCGCCGCGCAGGGCTGCGTGGACGAGAGCGTGGCCTACGCGAACTCGCGCGTGGCCTTTGGACGAAGCATCGGTCGCAATCAAGCCATCGCCTTCAAGATCGCCGAGATGGAGGCCCGCGCGCACGTGGCGCGCTGCGCGTACTACGACGCCGCGGCACGGATGCTCTCGGGGCGCGACTTTAAAAAGGAGGCGGCCATCGCTAAACTGGTGGCCAGCAATGCCGCCATGGACAACGCGCGAGACGCCACGCAGATCCACGGGGGATATGGATTCTTGAACGAGAGTGTCGTCGCGCGCCACTACCGCGACTCCAAGATCCTCGAGATCGGCGAAGGCACCAGCGAGGTCCAAAAGATGCTCATCGCGCGTCTCGTGGGCGTCGAGTGATCCCCGCTCGGCGAGGGATTGCTCAAGCGCGTCTTTCGAGGATGAACTTCGAAGTTGGCTAGGCCCGGGGCAGGGCTAGCGTCGACTCGGTGACCCCCGATCGAACGTCGAGCGACGCCGGGCACGACCTCGCCGAGGCCAGCCGTACGTCGCACTCGCCAAGGTATCGCCGCGATATCCAGGGTCTGCGAGCGCTGGCGGTCATCCTCGTGGTGCTGGTCCACGCCTCGGTGCCGGGGTTCTCGGGGGGCTTCATCGGCGTCGACGTCTTCTTCGTGATCAGTGGCTACGTCATCACGGAACTCTTGTTGCGTCAACCGCACCGCACCCTGGCGGCGAACCTTGGCCACTTCTACGCACGCCGCGTGCGGCGCATCGTGCCGGCCGCGACGCTGGTCTTGGTCGCGACGGTCTTTGGCGCGTACGCCCTCTTAGGCACGAACTTCGAGCCGACGTTACTCGGCGACGTTCGTTGGGCCGCGCTCTTTGGCGCGAACTTTCGTCTGATCAACACGGGCAGCAACTACTTCATCCCCGGCGTCGCCCCTTCGCTCGTGACCCACTACTGGTCCCTCGCGGTCGAAGAGCAGTTCTACATCGTCTATCCCTTGATCGTTTTCACGCTGGTGCGCGCCGCGCCGGCGCGCTTTCGCGCCCGCGTGGTCGGTGGGTTTCTCGTGCTGGCGATCGTGGCCTCGGCGTGGTACTCGTGGCACCTCTCGTCGACCAACGCCGTCGAGGCGTACTACTCGCCCCTGACGCGGTTCTGGGAGCTGGCCCTGGGCGGTCTCGCCTCGCTCGTGCCCGTGGCCTGGGTGCGCCGCACGCCTCGAGTGAACGCCGCCCTGGCATTCGCCGCTCTGGTCGTGTTGCTCACGGCGGTCTATCGACTCGACGTGCGAAGCGTCTTCCCGGGCACCTTGGCCTGGTGGCCCTGCGCGGCGTGCGCCGCGCTGCTGGTCACGGGCGTGGCGAGCGCGAAGGGGGGACCGGCCACCTGGTTGTCGTGGCGACCGCTGTGTTACGTCGGGGACATCTCCTACTCGCTCTATCTCTGGCACTACCCCTGGCTGATGCTGCCCCTGCAGCGGATCCACCCACTCGGCTCTGACGGGGCGCGGGTCGTTGAAGTGGCGGGAGCGCTGGTCTGCGCGGTGCTCTCCTATCACCTGGTCGAAAATCCGATTCGCTACTCGCGTGCCTTGGCCAACGATGGCGTCGCGACCGCGATGCTGCTCGTCACGGGCGTCGCGACGTCGTGGGTCGCGACTTTGGTCGTGGCGCGACTGGCCCACGTGGGTTGAACCGTTGTGGCCTAGGGCGTCAGGTGCGTCGGCAACGCCGGGCGCACCTTGACGTGGTAGAGGGCGGCGATCTCGGTCGTGACGTAAGTCGCCATGACGTCCTCGCCGGCCCGGGAGAGATGGATGCCGTCGGTGGCGCGCAACACGGCCCGAGCGTCATTGACGCTCGCCGCGTTTTGAAAGTCGCCACTCGGGCTCGCCAGGAGCGACCACGTGGGGAGGAACGTGACACCGGGCTGGGTCTGGGCGACCGAGCGATAGAGCGAGTTGAGGACCACCGTCCCTTCGCGGTAGGTGATCGGCGCCATGATCGGCAGGCCGACCCACAAGACGTAGGCGTGGGCGCGAACGACGAGGGTGTCGATCTGGCGAATCAGTTGTTGGTAGCGCGTGCGCCACGCGGGCTCGTTGAAGCTCGTGGCGTGACCGTGCACGACGAGGCTCTGTTGATCGTTGGCGCCGAGGCACACGACGACGAGGTCAGGGTGGTATCGGGCCAAGAACTTCTTCAGATTCGCCGGCCAGTTGTAGAACCACTGGGTGACGAGTCCCGACGAGGAGAGGTCTTCTTGCACCAGCCCTAGCGAGTGGGTGGCGGCGAGCTCGCGGCTCAACCCCCAGCCGAGGTCGTTGCCGAGCGAGTCGCCGATCTCCAGGACCGTGCAGTGCCCCACGACGCGCGTGGGCGAAGGGGCCATCGCGAAGCCGCATCCGTGCGCGGGCTCGTTGAGCGCGAGCGTGTTGGCGAGGGGTTGATTGACCACGGCGATGCGAGGCGCGACGACGCTGGTCGGCGTGGTCGTGGCGACGGCGCTCGTCGTGGAAGGGGCGAGCGCGTGAGCGCGCGGTGCCGTGGGGCGCAGCCACCACCCCGCGATGAGAAGTAAGAGCAGCACGAAGGAGAGTACGAGGCGCAGGGGCCAACGTTGCTGACCCCGAGCGTTCGCGGAAGTGTTCATCTTCAATCGAGGGTAACAGCGCGATGGTCTGAACTTCATTCAGAGAAAGTCGTCGGGCCGTCAGCGCTCGTAGCGTCACGTGTGCTCTCGTTGGTCGCGAGACCAAGAGTCAAAAGATACATACTGGTGATATCAGATTCCTCGTTCACGTTCATCCTGGCTCGAAGATCGATTCGGTGGGGGGCAGCCACGCGGGGGCGTTGCGCGTGCACGTGCACGCCCGAGCGCTCGACGGGGCGGCGACCGAGGAGGCCTGCCAACTCTTGGCGCGGTGCTTTCACGTCTCTCGCCAGCGAGTGCGCTGCGTGCGCGGTCAGCGCTCGCGCACCAAACTCATCGAGATTGACGGTGACGAGGCCGACCTCGACGCTCGGCTCCAACGGTTGCTCGCGACCCCGGCGCCGCACTGAGCGTCGCCCGTGAGCGGGTCGAGTCGTGCGTGGCAGGATTGTGCGATGGAACTTCGTATCTTTTGTGAGCCCCAACAAGGTGCCACCTACGACGACATCCTCGCCCTCGCCCTCGCGGCCGAGGCCGGCGGGTTCGGCGCCTTCTTTCGCTCTGATCACTATTTGAAGATGGGCAACGTCTCGGGCCTGCCCGGTCCGAGCGACGCGTGGATCACCTTGGCGGGCCTCGCGCGCGACACCACGCGCATACGACTGGGCACCCTCTTGACCGCGGCGACGTTTCGCCTCCCGGGGCCCCTCGCCATCGCGGCCGCCCAGGTGGACGCGATGAGCGGCGGTCGTGTCGAACTGGGTCTCGGGGCGGGCTGGTACGAGCAAGAGCACGCCGCGTACGGCATTCCGTTTCCCGCCCTGGGCGAGCGCTTCGAGAAGTTAGAAGAGCAGCTCGCGATCATCACGGGCCTGTGGACGAGCGACGTGGAGACGCACTTTGACTTCTCCGGTCGCCACTACGCGCTCAGCTCGAGCCCGGCCCTACCCAAGCCCGTCCAACGTCCCCGCCCGCCCGTCATCGTGGGCGGACACGGCCAACGGGTCACGCCGCGCCTGGCCGCCACGTACGCCGACGAGTTCAACGTCCCCTTCGCTTCCTACGAAGACTGCGCGTCCCTCTACGCGGTCGTTGACGAGGCGTGCCGAGCAATCGGGCGAGCGCCGGAATCACTGCGACGCTCGGCCGCGCTGGTGGTGTGCTGTGGAGAAGACCGCGCCGAGGTGGCGACGCGGGCCAAGAACATTGGCCGAGACGTGGATGAGCTTCGCGCCAACGGACTCGCGGGATCCCCCGCGGAGGTCACCGAAAAGATCCTGCGCTACGCGCAGCTCGGCGCGTCACGTCTCTACCTCCAGGTCCTCGATATGCACGACCTTGACCACGTGGCGCTGCTCGCGCGTGACGTGTTGAGCGCACTTGCGTAGTGTTTCGCCGAAAACTACCTACGTAAGGACCTGTCGAGTTCCCGCTTTCACCTGCGACGACGAGTCCTCGTCGACAGAGTGGTGATTGGTCCTGGCGGTTCCCTGAAACGCCCGAACTCACTTAGACGACTGCGTACGCCGCACTCTGATTCGAGGTTGCCATGACGGATCGTGTGGCGAAGCCGTGACGAGCCCCTTTGACATCGATCATCGCCAGTGGAGGCCTGGAAGGGGACGCGGCTCACGCGGGACGTCGGCGACGGCGAGCCCGAAGGTTTTTCCCTGCCGACGCGGCGCGGGCGACGTCTCATCGTGCGCGCTCGACGGTGCGACGCAGGCGCGCCCGGGAACGACCACTAGTCCATTGCGTGCGCGGAGGGCACGATCACCACGGGGGTCAACGAATGCTGCGCGACCTCGAGGCTGGTGCTGCCCAGGAGGAACCCGGCGCGCTTTCCTCGCCCGCGGGAGCCCACGACCAACAGGTCGGCGCTCAGTGGCTCCTCACCCGCTCGAAGGAGCACCGAACACGCGTCGCCGTCATCGACGAACCATTGAAGGTTCGCTTCGTCGAAGTGGCATTCCTGGGCCAGAACGCTGAGGTCGCGACGCATCTCCTCGGGGTGAGACGTCGCGTCGAGGTGCTCGAGCATGCCCCTCGCGTGCACCACGGCAACCTTCGCGTCCAGCGCGCGGGCCAGTTGAAGGCTCCAGCGCAGCGCGGCCCGGGCGTCGGGCGAGCCGTCGTAACCCACCGCGATCGTCGCTACGGATTTCATGGAGCCTCCTCATCATCGTTGGCGGAGCGCAACGTCTCGATCGCCGCGCGACGCGCACTTTGCGTGCGCGCGATCTGCTCGAGGCCGGGTCCCCCGCGGGAGCGCTCGTCGGGGCGTGCATCGCCGAGCAAAGCGCTGAGGGCCGAGTGGATCGAAGAGCGAAGCGCGTCGAGGTGGTAGCCGCCTTCGAGGAAGAGGGCCACGCGACCCGGTCGCGGGGCGAAGCCCGCGACGCCGCGCGCCAGGTCGGCGAAGTCGCTGCTCGCCAGTTGCAGTTCAGCGATTGGGTCGTCGCGGTGGGCGTCGAAACCGGCCGACACGAGGACCCAGGTGGGATCGAACGCGTCGATGACGGGGGCGGCCACCTCGTTGATCGCTCGTCCCAGGACGTCGCCGGTGGCGCCGGCGGGCAGAGGGATGTTGATCACGGAATCGATGGCGTGCGTACCACCGACCTCGCTCGCACTGCCCGTGCCCGGGTAGAGCGGCCACTGGTGCGTCGACACGTAGAGCACGCCCGGGTCGTCCCAGAAGATCGCCTGCGTGCCGTTGCCGTGATGGACGTCCCAGTCGACGATGAGCACTCGTTCACCCTGGTCGCGAAGTGCGGCCGCGGCGACGGCGACGTTGTTCAACAGGCAAAACCCCATTGCGCGATCGCTCAGCGCGTGGTGCCCCGGCGGACGAGCCACGACGAAGCCGACGCCCTCGTCGCGGCGTCGCAACTCCTTGATGACCGCGAGTCCGGCGCCGGCGGCCTGGGTCGCGATGGACCACGAGTCAAAGGTCGCGTACGTGTCGGGGTCGAGGTCGCCCCCGCCGGCGTAGCAGTACGCGCCGAGCTCGTCGAGGTAGCCCCCGGCGTGCACGCGAGTGAGTTCGGCGCGCGTGGCGGCGTAGGGCTCGACGACGACGAGGTCGCTGCCCAGTCGGAGGTCGCCGATCGCGGCGCGCGCAGCCTCCGTGCGGGAAGGTCGTTCCGGGTGGCCGGGGTCCTCGTGGCCCGAATCGTCGTAGGCGCCGTTCACGACCAGGACCATGCGCTAGAGGGCCTCTGCGCGGTCGTGGTCCGCGCCGCGGCGCGAAGCGTGAAGAGGTGCAATGGGAAAGCGTGCACTGATCTCGGCGCCACCGACGGACGTTGTGACGGGGAATCCCGAGCGAAGAAAGACCGACAACATGTCGCCGTTACTGACTTGGGTCTCCGCGGTGAAGGTCTTGATGCCCCGGTCCCACGCCGCTTCGGCGAGGACGTCGAGAAGCCGCAGCCCGAGCCCGGAGTGTTGAAAGTCGTCACGAACGATGAAGGCCACCTCGGCCTCGCTCGAGTTCGGGTAACGATCGTAGCGACCCACGGCGATCAGTTCGTCCCCGTCTTCGATCACCAGGGCCATCCGGTCGACGTAGTCGAGCGTCGTCAAGTGACGTACCTCGCTGGGCGACAACGTCGGGTGCTCGGAGAAGTAGCGGCGGTAAATGGAGTCCGGCGAGAGGCGACGGTGGAACTCAATGAGTTTGCTGGCGTCGTCGGGGCGGATGGGACGAAGGGGCAGCTTCGACCCGGAGCGCACGACGACGTGAGTCTCGAGATCGCTCGGGTACTGACCGGGGGCAAAGTGAACGAGTGGCGCGGGGTTATCACCGCGGCCCTCGTGCGTGGAGGGCGCGTCGCGGCTCACGGGGCCACCGTAAAGAGTGCGAGGGCGAATCGTGCCTTTTCGCCGTTATTGCTCCTGCTAGCAAAACGCATACTCCATCATCCCCTCGATCGCACCGGTTCGCTAGAGGAATTAGTCACGCTCTCAACTACGCCGATCTCACGGGCGAGAAATAAGTCTTCGCCGCCGAAGCATCTCTTTCGCGAATGCTCTGCGACGCCCAATAGGACCTGCGCCCCCGAGCGCGGGCTCGCACTGGCTTTGCCACGGGCGCATGGCGACGCGTGGACTCGGCCAGGTGCTCCGACGCGCCGCGTTAATAGTAGTGACGCCGACCGCCGACCTCGTGACCGAGGGTGCCCAGAACCATGAGGATGATCCCGAACACCAGCACCGTCACGCCGAGTGACCACAGGATGGGAATCGCGGCGAGAAAGCCGATAAGCGCGAGTACGAAGCCGAGCATTATCATTTCGCGCACTCGCCCCACTCAAAGCCCGCTCGCGTACGAGTTCTCGAAGCGCTCGGCGTCACGGGACCCCGCGGCGACCACGCCTCATTGGCGATTTTTGCAAGTGTTTCCACGTTCACGTCTCCCTCGCTCACGTCGAACGCAACGTTCGACACGACCGCAGCGAGGTCCGGGCCCGTCGTTGGCTTCACTTTAGGCGCGGCGCAGTGCTTTTGCGCCGACCGAGAGATTGGTATTGGTGCCGCGCCGCCTCAGAAGCCGGGAAAGACCGCCCGCAACTCGTTGACCGCGTCGCCCGAGACCGTCGCGGGTGTCGAGCGTTCGTCGAGACGCCCGTAGATCAGCCGTACCAGGGACTCGGCGGGCATCGCCAGGTCGGCGGACCCGGTCGAGGCCGTTTCGACGAGATCGACGCCGTCGGCATTCAGGTGCAGGGTGAAGTGACGAACCGGGTCGAAGGTTTGGATGCTGATCTCTCGCTGCGGACCCGCGTACTTCGCGGCGTAGCCGATGATGGTGCGAACGGCCTCGAGGATGGCGTTGGCCGCTTCGTTGTCGAGCGTGGCGCCCGGTCGCTGGGCGACTTCGACGTCCCAGGTGTGAAGGACGTGCTCGCTGAGTCGAAGCCCCACCATGGCCTCAAAGTCGATGGAAAGCGGACCCATCGAGAAGTGGAACGCGTCGCGCTGCGCCTCGGTGGCGCCCTCGAGGCATCCCAGTAAGGAGGCGTCGCTCACCAGACACTCCGCCACCTGCCTCGACGGTTCCTTGGCGTTCCACTCGTCCCAGACCGACGCGTTGAAGTGGGGATCGCCCTCGCGACCCGCCACGACGTCCTCGAAGCGACGCTGGCCAATGACCGCGCCCGAGCCCAAGTGCGACAGCGTGTCGGCGATCGTCCACTCGCTCGGGTACGCGCGCGTCGTGTAGTCCGCGGTGTCGAGACCCGACACGACGTTCGCCAGACGCTCCACCGAGTTTCGAAGCTCGCGCAGTCGTTCGCTCATCTATCTCGGCTCCTCGTTCGATTCGCTTCAGTGTAAAGGGGCCCACCAACGCCCAAGACACGACGCGCTCACGTCCAGTGCTTCCGGTAATCTCGAATTGAGCTTCTTTTCGGATTGGTTTTGCCTTCTTCGTAATCGGAAAGTGCAGGTGCGTCCCATGGCTGACGTTCACGATGAGCAAGTCCACGTGGAAGAGCCACCGACGACGTCGGTCGGGATTCCCGCCATCAGGGACGCGTTGAAGTACGCCAAAGACGAGATGGGCGTGGTACGTGGCACGCGGACGCTGCTCGCCCTCAATCAGACCGACGGTTTCGACTGTCCGAGTTGCGCCTGGCCCGACCCCGAGGCGGGGCATCGAAGCCACGCGGAGTTCTGCGAAAACGGGGCCAAGGCCACGGCCTGGGAGGCAACGCGCGCGCGCGTCTCTCGAGAGTTCTTCGCCGAGCACTCGGTGAGCGAGTTGTTGAGCCAGGACGGTTACACCTTGGAGCACCACGGGCGCCTCACCGAGCCCATGTACCTGGCGCCGGGGAGCGACCACTACGCCCCGATCACCTGGGAGGACGCGTTCACCTTGATCGCCGAGCGCCTGCGGGGACTCTCGGACCCCAGTCGCGCCGTCTTTTACACCAGTGGGCGCGCGAGCAATGAAGCGGCATTCCTCTATCAGCTCCTGGCGCGGCGCCTCGGCACCAACAATCTGCCGGACTGCTCGAACATGTGTCACGAATCAAGCGGCACGGCGCTCAACGAGACCATCGGCGTCGGAAAGGGAACGGTCGACCTCGTCGACATCACCGACTACGCGGAGTTGATCGTCATCATCGGCCAGAATCCCGGCACGAACCATCCGCGCATGCTGAGCGCGCTCGAAACGGCGAAACGCCGTGGCGCGCGCATCGTCTCGGCGAACCCCCTGCCCGAAGCCGGGCTCACTCGATTCAAGAATCCCCAGAGCGTTCGCGGGCTGCTCGGCCCGGGCACCCAGTTGACCGACCGGTCGCTGCACGTGCGCGTGAACGGCGACCTCGCGATGTTCGCCGGCGTCAACAAGGCGCTCTTGGCGCGAGAGGACGCCGCGCCGGGCACGATCTTCGACCACGACTTCATCAACACCTACTGTGACGGCTTTGACGAGGTGTGCGAGTCGTGGCGCCGCCTCGAGTGGTGCGACCTCGAGCTGCAAAGCGGACTCACCCGCGACGAGATCGAGGGTTTCGCCGCGGACGTGGTGGCGGCCAAGAGCGTGATCGTGTGCTGGGCGATGGGTATCACCCAGCACCGAAACGCCGTGGCGACCATCCGCGAGATCGTGAACTTCCTCCTGCTTCGAGGCAACATCGGTCGCCCCGGCGCGGGTCCCTCGCCCATCCGGGGCCACAGCAACGTCCAGGGCGATCGAACGATGGGCATCTGGGAGAAGATGCCCGACGCGTTCTTGAATCGGCTGCGCGACGAGTTCGGATTCGAGCCGCCGCGCGCGCCCGGGTACGACACGGTGAACACCATCCGCGCGATGCGTGACGGAGCCGTCGACGTCTTCTTCGCCCTGGGGGGCAACTTCGTCGAGGCGACCCCCGACACGCGGGTGAGCGAATCGGCGATGAAGAACTGCGCGCTGAGCGTGCACGTGGCCACCAAATTGAATCGCTCGCACCTCTTTCACGGGCGCGAGGCGCTGTTGCTGCCGTGTCTGGGTCGAACTGAGCGCGACGTCCAAGTGGGCGGCGAGCAGTTCGTCAGCGTCGAGGACTCGATGAGCGTCGTGCATTCGAGCAAGGGGCGCCTCGACCCCGGATCGGCGTTGCTGCGCAGTGAGGTCGCCATCGTGGCCGGGGTGGGTCGAGCGCTCTTCGGCGAGGACATTGGTTGGAGCGAGATGGCGAACGACTATCGGGTCATTCGCCGCCACATCGAACGAGTCGTCGATGGATTCGAGGATTACGAGGAGCGAGTGAGTCACCCGGGGGGCTTTTCGCTACCGCGGGGACCCCAGAAGAGGACGTTCAAGACCGCGTCGGGTAAGGCCCGATTCACGCTGAACGAGCCCGACGCGGTCATTGTCCCCGAGGGTCACTTGCTGCTCCAAACGGTGCGATCGCACGACCAGTTCAACACCACGATCTACGGCCAGGACGATCGCTACCGTGGCATCACGGGGGGACGACGCGTGGTCTTCGTGAACGCGAAGGACCTCAGCGAACGCGGACTAAAAGACGGCGATCAGGTGGACCTGGTGAGCGTCTGGAGCGACGGCGAGCGTTACGCCAAAGGATTTCGCGCCGTGGCCTACGACACGCCTCGCGGATGCGCCGCGGCGTACTTTCCCGAGGCCAACGTTTTAGTGCCTCTCGATTCGACGGCGCTGGGCAGCAACACGCCCACGTCCAAGTCCATCATCATCCGCCTCGAGCCCGCGGCGTGATCTAGGCGAACGTCGAGCGATGTTCTGGTTCATGGCGGAGGCGCATCGACCCGGCGTAGACGACCATCGACGGGTCGCGTAGAAAGCCGATCAGCGTGACGCCGGACTCTTGGGCGAGGTCGACCGCGAGCGAGGACGGCGCCGACACGGCGCACAATGCGGGGATGCCGGCCATGACGGCCTTTTGGACCAGCTCGAAGGACGCGCGACCCGAGACGAGCAGGATCGTCCCGCGAAGAGGCAGTCGATCTTCGCGAAGCGCCCAACCAATGACCTTTTCCACCGCGTTGTGGCGACCCACGTCCTCGCGCAGCGCGAGTAGTTCGCCCGAGACGCCGTCGAACAGCGCCGCCGCGTGCAGCCCACCCGTCTTTTCAAAGACGTCTTGGGCGCTACGCAGGCGATCGGGGAGTGCGGCGAGCAGTGACGGCGTCAGCGTCAAGGGGTCGTCGTGCACGTCAAAAGAGGAGCGGGTCCTCACGGCGTCGATCGACGCCTTGCCGCAAAGCCCGCACGAACTCGTCGTGATGAACGCTCGAGCCACGGAGTCCTCCGGGGGAGCGACGCCGCCCGCCAAGGTCAGGTCGAGCACGTTGAACTCGTTGAGGCCGTCGGCGCCTTTCCCGGCGCAGTAGCGCATGGTGACGAGCTCCGCGTTTCGCCGGATGACGCCCTCGCTCACCAAGAAGCCCGCGGCCAGATCGAAGTCAGCTCCGGGTGTTCTCATCGTGACCACGAACGACCGTCCCCCCACTCGAAGCTCCAAGGGCTCTTCGCCGGCGAGCGCGTCTCGGTCACGTCGGGGCGTCTCGCCCACGCGTACGCGAAGCACGTCTCGTTCGGGGGCAACGCGACTCATCGGCTCTTCACCTACTCACGCTTCGTGGTCCTCGGACGCTGATGAGGTGGCCAGGGCGCGCGCGATGTCGAGGGCGGCCACGGGGCTGAGACCGGCGACGGCGGCCAGCCAGCACGTCAGGGGCGCCGCCGTTCGCTCCGACGCGTGCGCCGCCACGCCCGCGAGCTCGAGGATGGCGAGCCGCTCCTCTTCGGTGAGGGGAAAGCTGTTGGTGGCTGACGCGAAGGCCCTGGTCCACTCGTCCACCGTGCTCATCGTCGTTCTCCTAGCGTTGGGCCGCCCGCGAGTCGCCAAGAGTGCCCGGTTCCCTCACGCAGCTCACTCGCAACGAATATTTCGCCGTTCACAGGGAGTCAGCGACCCTGTAGTCGTAGGTTAGCAACACCAGTTTTCTCGCTGCGGACCGCGGCGCACGCTCGCGCGCTTGAGAGATACTCCACTCACCGGGAGCGTTATTCCGCGTCGCCGTATCCTCTAAAAGGTGGAGAGTAAAGTAGTCGTCGAACGCCCCTCTTTTACGGGAGCGGTCTTGACCGGCGGTCGCAGCAGCCGCATGGGGCGCGACAAGGCGTTGCTGCGCGTGGAGGAGATTCCGATGGCCGTTCGCGTCGCTCGCGCGATGCTCGAGGCCGGAGCGAGCGAAACGTTCCTCGTCGGCGGCGACGTCGAGACGCTGGGTTCCCTCGCGTTCAGGGTCGTTCCCGACGTGGCGCCGCACGAAGGACCGCTCGCGGGGATCATCGGCGCCCTGCGCGAGGCGTCCGAGGACGTCGTCGTCGTTACCGCGTGCGACATGCCTTGGATCCGCGCAGAACACGTCCGCGCGCTGGTCGACTCGCTTCACCAATTCGACGCAGTGATCAGCACTTGCGATGACCAGGTCCAGCCGCTGCACGCCGCGTGGAAACGCGCCTCAGTCAACCAACTTCAACGCGCGTTCCAGTCGGGCGAACGTTCGCCCCTTCGAGCGACTCGCGACATGAACGTTTCGCTCGTCAACCTCGGAGCGGGAGCGTGGTCGATTGACCTCGATACGTGGGCCGACGTCGAGGCAATGAATTCGCGGCCCACTTGACTGTTCGCCGCGGTCGCGATGCGGCGTTGCCGGCGCGAGTGTTGAAAGGTTGGGCCGACTTCTCGCCAATGCCCGTGTTGAGGTCTTCTTCGAGCCCTCGTAAAGGGCCGCTTTGAACCAAAATTCCTTTCGTCCTTCGATGTCGGAGTCGGCGATCGATCGAAGAAGGGACTTCTGGCTCTTACCCGCTCGTCAACTCGGCATCAAGATGAGACAGTGGAGGATGAACATCGGCCCCAGATGGTGTCCCTGACCAGTCGCGTCGCCGCGCTCGTGGTGCTCTTGCTCGTCACGAGCGCACTCGCCTGTGGTGGGGTGCTCTACGGGGTCGGCCATGGCGGGGCGGGGAACGTCGCGTGGATTGCCTCGGCCGCCGGCGGCCTGACCCTCTCCTTGTACTCGACGATCGAGAGCCTGCGTCGAGGACGCCTCGGGGTCGACCTGATCGCACTGCTGGCTCTCATTGGTGCCGTCGCAGTCGGCGAATACCTCGCCGGCGCGGTGATCAGCGTGATGCTGGCGAGTGGTCGAGCCCTCGAGGGCTGGGCCGCCGGTCGCGCTCGGCGTGAACTTCGCGCACTGCTCGAGCGCGCGCCCAAGGAAGCGCGCCGCTACCGCGGGGACCAGATCGAGTCCGTCGCACTGGAGTTCGTGGTACCCGGCGACCTGTTGATGGTCGCCTCGGGCGAGGTGGTTCCCGTCGACGGCTCGCTCACTTCGCCCTTCGCGCTCCTCGACGAGTCCGCTCTCACGGGAGAGCCGCTGCCGATCGAGCGCGTCAGAGGCGACGCCGTGCGCAGCGGTGTGCTCAACGCGGGGTCCGCGTTTGACGTCCGCGCCACCACGACTTCGACTGACAGCACCTACGCCGGTGTCATTCGCCTAGTCGCCGGGGCCGAGAGTTCCCAGGCTCCCGTGGTTCGCCTGGCTGACCGCTACGCGGCGGCCTTCCTCTTGGTCACGCTGGCCGTGACGGCACTGGCTTGGGTCATCGGTGGTGCGAGCCGCGCCGTCGCGGTCTTGGTCGTGGCCACGCCGTGTCCGCTCATCCTCGCGGCGCCCGTGGCGATGGTCTCGGGGCTTTCGCGCGCGGCCAAGCGAGGGGTGATCGTGAAGGGCGGGGGCGTGCTCGAGCGCCTCGCCACCTGCACGACGCTCTTGATCGACAAGACGGGAACGATGACCGCGGGACACCCGGTGCTGAGCGAGGTGGTGAGTGCGGGTGCGGTCGACGCCGACGAGCTCTTGTACTTGGCCGCCTCCCTCGACCAGGTCTCGCCGCACATTCTCGCGAGCGCGGTGGTGCGCGCTTCGCTGGCGCGAAGCGCCGAACTCGTGTTGCCGAGCGAGGTCGACGAGTCGCCCGGGAGTGGGATCCGAGGAAAGGTGGCGGGTCACCAGGTGTCGGTGGGCAACGCGACGTGGACTGGCCTTGAGGGGACGCCCGCGTGGGCTCAGTCGGCACGCCGTAAGGCGCGCCTCGAAGGGGCGTTGACGGTCTTTATCGCCATCGACGCCGTGCCCGCCGGTGTGCTCGTCTTTGTGGATCCGCTTCGACCCGACGCCGCGCGGACGTTGCGCTCCCTTCGCCGACACGGCGTGACGCGCATCGTCATGGTGACCGGGGATCGCACCGACGTGGCCGAGACGGTCGGGACCGTGATTGGCGTCGACGAGGTCATGGCCGAGCGCTCGCCCGAGGAGAAGCTCGAGATAGTCAGGGCGGAGACCAGTAAAGCGCCGACGATGATGGTCGGCGACGGGATCAACGACGCGCCGGCGCTCGCGCTGGCGGACGTCGGAGTGGCCCTCGGAGCACGCGGCGCGACCGCAGCGTCCGAGGCCGCCGACGTGGTGCTGAGCGTCGATCGTCTCGATCGCCTCGGCGAGGCCGCCTTGATCGCGCGACGCACCCGCCACGTCGCGATCCAATCGATGGTTGCGGGGATGTCGATGTCACTGGTGGCGATGGGCGTCGCGCTCGCTGGCTATCTGCCCGCGGTGTGGGGAGCCATTCTCCAAGAGGTCATCGACGTCACGGTGATTCTCAACGCCCTGCGCGCGCTTCGTGGCGGCGCAGTGGAAGCGCGTCTCTCTGATGGCGATGCTGCCTTGACCCGTCGATTCCAGCGCGAGCATCTCGATATCCGAAATGACATCGTGCGACTGAGGGAAGCGGCCGACTCACTCGGCACCCAGGACGCGAAAATGACCCTCGTCCAACTGCGAAGCATCCATCGACTTTTGCGCGACGAAGTCCAGCCCCACGAGAGGGCCGAGGAGGAGGAGCTCTATCCGGGGCTCGCGCGCTTCTTGGGCGGCAGCGATCCACTCTCGACGATGAGCCGCGCGCACGTGGAGATCGCGTATCAGATCCACCGCCTCGGCCAGTACATCGAGGAGATCGATCGCGTGGGACCCGACGAGGGGGACGTCAACGAACTTCGTAGCCTGCTCTATGGTCTTTGCGCGATCCTCACCCTTCACACTTCACAAGAAGACGAGAGCTTCTTCTCGCTCGCTGATGAGCTCAACGATTCGTCGGACGACGCTACGCACTGAAGCGCCGCTGTTCAAATTGCGCTTCGAGTGAGCATTCGATCGACCGAAGTCTGCACGAAGCCCGCGCCGAGGTAGAGCTCACGTGCCGCGTCGGTTCCGAAGCCAACTTTCAGTCGGTGCGCGCCCTTACGGGCGAGACGATCGAGGCCGTTGGTGAGTAGCACACGCGCGAGGCCGCGGCGCTGGTAGTCGTCATTGACGCGCATTGGCTCGAGGAGGCCGACTCGCGTCGTGGGGTCGAACCAGAACAACGCGTAGCCCGCGACATTGCCGTGCGCGTCTTCGACATCGAGATCGAGCGTCGGGTCATAGAGCGAGCACTGTTGAAGGCGTTGCTCGACTCGTTCCCCGTTTCGAGCGATCATCGGGTGGGGACGATGGGCGCGCGCCCCACGATCGACGACCTCGAATCCTTCGACGCGCGCGAGAGGCGGGTGCCGTTCGGCGTCCATCCACGCGGTGCCCGACACCTCGTCGGTCACCTCGAAGCCACTCTCGAGGGCGAGTTCCACCAGCGACGCGTCGTCTTCTCGAACGAGCATTTGAAGCGCGGGCTGCGCGGCGGCGGCCTCGAACGTCGCGGCCCAGACCTCTCGTTCGCTGACGATCGACTTCGTGGTGAAGACGTCGCACTGCCACGCTCCCTCCCACGTGCTCAGCCCCGCGGCCGCCACGGGACCGAACTCGTCGTACCACACGGGCAGCGCGAGCTCATCGCTCGCGCGAGGTCGGCGCCACCACCACTGCACGTCTGAGGCCTCCCACATGCCACCGAGCGGATCGGCCAATCGAGCGCGCTGTAAGACAATGGACGTCGCGTCCAGTCGCGCGAGACCACTAAGAAGCTCGCGTCGCACCGCCATGTTCCAATCCTAAGCACGGTCCCAACCCTTGCGAATGGGCGACGAACGCAGCGTGCCTCGTGGCGCTTTCGCCGGGGTCTGGCGTCTCGTTCGTCGTGAATGGCCAAGGTTTCATCGAGGCCAGAAGCAGCTGCTTGGTTCCGCGTGATCCGAAACGCAGACCCTCCATCGATGGAATGTTTCTACGCAGCGAAAAATGGAACTTGGGTGAAAGGTCAACGTCATAACGCGTGGTGATTTTCAATCGAGCGAGAGACGTTGGCTTTCACGAGAGGCCCCCGAAGACACTTTGCCGTCCGGGGCTCGTCAGCGTGACCAAAATCCAGGGCGAGGCACCCAACGCCAGGGGCTTGATTTCGTCCGTGGAATGCCTCTGACATTGGTGGACGGGGTTGCCGTGAAGGCGCGACCGAAGTGAGGCCAGCACGCCATCCCCAGCGAGATCGCAGCAATCATGAGTGTGCGCGTCAACGTGACCACCATCGCGTACGACGAGGCGTCGTGTCCAAAAATGGTGCTGGCCGCCACCACCAACGACGTAACGTTGGCGGTACCGGACCGCAGAGCGAAGGCGTGAACGAAGAGAGGCGAGTGACGTGAACGTCGTCGAGCGAACAATTCGCCGTGTCGATGGGTTTCAACAGCGCCGTCTGGCGCCCTCGTTTCTCTTCGGCGTCGTCAAGAAATACAGTGACGACAACGCCGGGAACCTGACGGTCCAGTTGACCTACGCCATGTTCATAAGCGTGTTTCCGCTCCTGCTTCTTCTGGTGACGATCTTGAGTATCGTGCTCGCCGGTCACCCCGCCCAGCGCGCCAGCGTGCTGCACTCGGCCCTCGGAGAGTTCCCCATCATTGGCCAACAACTCGGTCAAAACATTCACGCCCTCAAACGCAGCTCAACGTTCGGCCTGACATTTGGGATTGCCGGTCTGGTCTACGGTTCGACGCGACTTGCCCAGGCCGGGCTCTATTCGATGGAACAGATCTGGAATATTCCAGCGGCGGTGCGGCCTAATTACATCACTCGAATGGCTCGCGCGGCCATTTTCCTATTCGAGCTCGCGGTCGGCTTGATCCTCACGACCACGCTCGCTGGATTTGGCACCTTCGGTCGTCACAACTTCTGGCTCGGAGCGGTAGGAGAAATACTGGCCGTCATTCTCAACGTGGGGCTCTACTTGGTCACGTTTCGTACACTCACGCCGCGACAAGTCGCCACGCGTTCTTTGATTCCAGGCGTGATCATTGGGGGAGTGGCCTGGACCATCCTGCAGGCGGTCGGCGGTTACGTCGTTGGTCATGACCTCAAGGGAGCGAGCGCTCTCTATGGTTTCTTCGGATTAGTGCTGGGACTGGTCGCCTGGATTTACCTTGGAACGGAGATCACGCTCTACGCGGCAGAAATCAACACGGTCCTTCATCATCGACTGTGGCCGAGAGGCATGGTGCAGCCACCGCTCACCGACGCCGATCAACGTTCGCTCGCTCTTCAAGTCACCCAGAATCAACGGCGCCCTGAGCAAGAGGTCATCGCCCGCTTTCGAGACAGACCGATGACGCAAGATGAATATCGCGAGCGCGGTTATGAAGTTGATGACTCGTCGCCCGGGATCGAGCGTCGATCTCCCTCGAACGCCGACGAAGAGCAGATCGATTGAGAACGAAGTCTCGGTCCGACGGCTGAGAGATGATCGAGCTCGTCGAAAGGACCAGCGGGCGACACGCCTCTGCGAGTCGAGACACGAACGCAACGTCGTAGTTTTTGTGCGCTTGGTCGCCCCGATCGAAGGGATCCGACTCTTGGGCGACGCCCGAGAACCGGATGGATGCCAAGCGAACAGTGGGCTCGCGAACCCACTGTCGAGGGGCTTTACGCCCCACTTCGCCTCACCGAGGCGAGAGTAGCCTCGAAGTGATAGCCGCGGATAGAGGTGGACCCCCGATGCCTTATGAGTTCTCGAAGCAAGGTCTGGCCGTGCAAGACGCAGTGCGCACGTTCATGGAAAGCGTGGTCGCGCCCAGCGAGGAGACGTACTACCAGCAGTTAGAAGAGGTCGGCGGTGATGGATACCCGCCCGTGATGGACAAGTTGAAGGCCGCCGCCCTCGAGCGCGGACTCTGGAATCTGTTTCTCCCACATCTAAAAGCCGGCAGTCCCGGAACACCACTCACCAACCTCGATTACGCGCCGGTGTCGGAGATGCTGGGGCGGGTGCCGTTCGCCTCTGAGGTGCTCAACTGCAACGCGCCCGATACCGGAAACATGGAGATCCTTCACTCGTACGCCTCGGATCGGGTGAAGGCGCAGTGGCTCGAGCCGTTGCTGGCCGGTGAGATCCGTAGCGCGTTCTCGATGACCGAGCCCGACAGCGCTTCATCGGACGCGTCCAATATCGAACTGTCGATCAAACGTGACGGAGACGAATACGTCCTCAACGGACGTAAGTGGTTCAGCTCAGGAGCGAGGGCGGAGCGCTGCAAGGTCCTCATCGTCATGGGTAAGACCAACCCCGCCGCGTCGCGACACGCTCAGCAGTCCATGATCGTGGTGCCCAAAGATACGCCCGGAGTCGAGTTGGGACTTGATCCCCACGTGTTTGGCTACGCCGAACGTGGGGGACACCCCGAGGTGATCTATCGCGAGGTGCGCGTGCCGGTGGACAATCTCTTGGGCGAAGAAGGAGGTGGTTTCGCCATTGCGCAGGCCCGTCTCGGACCGGGGCGCATACACCACTGCATGCGCACGATCGGCGTCGCGGAGCGCGCCCTTGAGTTGATGGTGATTCGATCGCTCGAGCGAAAGACGTTCGGCACGAGTCTCGCCCACAAGGGACTCATTCAGGACTGGATCGCGGAGTCGAGGATCGAGATCGACATGGCGCGTGAGTACGTGCTGCGAACCGCTTATTTGATGGACACGGTGGGCAACAAGTCCGCGGCGACGGAGATCTCAGGGATAAAGGTGGCGGTTCCGAACATGGCGCTCAAGGTGATCGATCGCGCCATCCAAGTCCACGGCGCCGCCGGCGTCACGCAATTCTTCCCACTCGCTCATATGTACGCCGGAATCCGAACTCTCAGAATCGCCGATGGCCCCGATGAAGTGCACAAGATGACCATCGCGCGTCGCGAGATCTTGAAACACAATCGCGGATTTCGGATGCACGTTACGGCCGAGTGATTGTCAGTTCGCGAGGGTGGCCAGGTCGTGCCCGGATTAGAAAAGGGAAACTCGAAAACTCGAAGTGGATGGCGTTTCAAGACCCCGAGACGTTCTTGGTCAATGAACAAGTTCTGGCGAGGCTGACTTGCCCCCGAGTATGGATTCAACCGTGGAAGGAGATTCGATTAGGTGTATTGGAACATGGCGCCTGACGTAGAAAAAGCTGTCCGTTCGTCAATGGCGCGCGACCGTTCCTTTTTCCTGCCTCCGATTAAAAACTGAGTTCGCAATCAGGAGCCACACGAAAATTGAGAATGAAGAGATCCCGAAAATCCAAACAAGAACGGTGTTCAAAATTCCATGTGGCCATCCAACGAGGCGATCCATTACGAGCAAATAAAGGGGACTCCTCGGGTTCCCGTGGGTAACTTGAAGCTCTGATTGAGGCTCGACATCCTCGAAAGACCAGTCCCCACTTGAGTCGACGGTCGTGACGCCCAGCGTTCAACTCTCGTTAAATGGCGCGCAC
>Ga0307373_10000918_pt1 | contig 56262 bp, 70 predicted proteins | sample OX2MG_FD_202534 | JGI IMG/M metagenome (GOLD analysis project Ga0307373, IMG submission 202534) | Soil microbial communities from Risofladan, Vaasa, Finland - OX-2 | ecosystem: Environmental > Terrestrial > Soil > Coastal area > Acid sulfate soil | place: Finland: Risofladan, Vaasa | collected... | reverse complement strand
CGATCGACGAGGAAGCCGAGACAGCCGGCAAGCGCGAAGAACCCGTAGCTCGCGCCAACATCGCGCGCATTAACGACCGAGTGCTCGACCGCATCGACACGAAGCGCGACCCACAATCCGAGAGCGGTCAGGAGCGTGGCAAACACGTGGCCGACCGCGAAGACGGCGATCGTCCGCCTCGCACCCAGTCGGCGCTCGAACGGGGCCGCGACGAGCGAGAGCAGCAGCAGCCAAAGGAAGAATTGGCCGCCGCTCGGCAGCCAGAAGGCGCTCGCAAACAGGACGCGTACCGGGTCGCGCGCAAGATGGTGGAGATTCGTGCTCCGCTCCAGCAACAGCCGGTTCGCAACCGCCGCGCTGGACGTCTGCAACACCCAGCTGGTGATCAACAAGACGAACAGATAGGCGTACGTCGCCGGGGCAGAACGCACATACCCGAACGCGATAGCCCTCGCTCGCAACCAGCGCGGACGTACGCGACTGAGCGAGGCCAGCCGCTCGGATGCCATCAGCCGATCGACAGCGACAAGCAGGATCAGAAGCGCGAACGGAGCCACAAGGCCTTGGTACGTCCGAAGTCTACGTCGTCAACCTAAGGAGCCGATGAACTCTGCGCGCGCGTCGTGACGAGTGTCCTCCGCGGCCGCAAAGGTGTGGCACTACACGCCGATCGGCACCCTGGTCACGATTGAGAACTAGCCCAGCTCGAGCTCGAAACGATCCGCGGCACATCATCGCCTACCGCCGCGAAACGCCGCCACCCTCGAACCCGTGGACGCAAGCGGCGATCCACGCCGCACGCCAACGCAGGCTTTACCTTCTTTGGGATCGAAGCGCAGGTTCGATCCCTGCCCGGCCCACTCAGGAAAAGAGCCGCTTTTCGGCGCTGAGCTCGGCCGCCCACTCGATGCGGTCCGCCTTCGCGAAGCGCACGTAGGCGCCGAGCGCGTCGCGCATCGCGTCGACGAACCCCTCTGCTTGGCGCGGCTCGAAGCCGTCCTCCCACCAGACGGCGAGCACCTCGACGCGGGCTCCGTCCCGGTCGATCCGCGGCTCGATCCTGCCGACCAGACGGTCGCCGAAGACCATCGGGAGCACGTAGTAGCCCCAACGTCGCTTGTCCGTCTTGAAGAAGCCCTCCCAGACGTAGTCGAAATCGAACAGGCTCGCGAGCAGCGCGGTGTCCCATAGCAGCGAGTCGAACGGGCCGATGAACGCGACGGACGGCGCCGGCTCGGGCGGCGCCTGCAGGAGCTCGAGCTCTTCGGCAAGGACGAAGCGCTTGCCGCGCACGCCCTCGACGTCGACAGGCACGAGCGCGCCCTGCTCGACCAGCTCCTTCTGCACCGCCTTGCGTGCTTCGGGCGGAGCAATGCGGTCGAACGTGCCGCCGGCGCCGCCGGCGCCGAGCAGTCCGTGCGCGCGGTACCGGGAGAGGAGCTTGTGCAAGAGCTGTTCACGCTCGGGCATCGTCTGCGCGAGCACCTCCGCCGGCAGCAGGCGCTCGAGGAGGTCGTAGTACCGGCGGTTGCCGTCGCGCCGCGCGAGGCCGATCACGCCTGTAACCGTGTATGCCTCGAGCACGACGCGCACGGCGTTCTCCGGCATCCCGAACCAGTTCTTCGTCGGCCCCGCCTCACGCTCGAAGTCCGCCGATGACAGCGGCCCTTCCGCGCGGATCCGCTCGAGGACCTTCGCGGCCACCGCGGCGTTGTCGGCGAGAGCCGTGTTGTGGAATCGCGGCCCCTTGCGGCCGATCGCATGCCGGAACCAGGGGAACTCGCTCGTCGGAACAAACGACAGCGCTTTGTTCGTCGCCTCGAAGATCTCACGGCGTTCGTAGAGCTCGTCGCACCAGGCGGGCTCATAGCCGGCGACGCGCGCGTGCAGCACGAGGTCATGGTTTCGGCCGGCCACCGAGATCGGGTCGAACTGGATCGACCCGAGCTTCCGGAAGACCTCGAGGACCGCATCCGGGCCGCCTTCGAGCGACCGCGCCGGCGCGAGGAAATGCCGGGTGGCGAGAAAGCGGCGCGCGTCCTCTTTGGTGACCGTCACACCCGCCGCCGCAGCTGCTCCGTCGTCGGGCACCAGGCGGATGCGAATGCGGCGATATCCCAGCCGGCGAGCCTCGCCGCCGCCTCGTACGCCGATTGCAGGAAGGCGAGCACCAACGTCCGCGGGTCGCGCGCGCTGCGCACCGCCTCCCACGGGAGCACTGTCAACCCGATGGACGTCCACTCGCCGCCGACGATCGATGCGTCTCGCCATCCCGCGGGCTCCGGAGACATGAAGGCATAGAACGACGCATCCGGGAACGTCTGCTCGTCGCCCATCCAGAAGCCGAAGAGCATCACCTCGTGCGTGTACGCCTCTCGATTGACGGCGTCGCTTGTGACTTCAACGCCAGGGCGGCCGGAGAAGCGCGTCAGCGACAGGTCGAAGCTCTGCCAGAAGAGCTGGACGGGACTCGTCTTGCCGACGAACCAGCCGCTGAACTCCTCGAAGACCGAGCTCGACCACTCGAGGGCGTGGTGGAAGCGCTCCACCGCATCGCGATCCCACGACGCATGCTCGTCGTCCTCACGGAACGGTGTCTTCATCGGCACGCCGAACGGCTGCTCTCGGATTGCGACGTCGACACCGAGCTCGGCGAGCGCCGCGTGAAGACGCGCGTCGAAGTCTGCGACGGAGAGACCGTCTGCGAGCGGGCACGCGCGGCTGTCTCCGCCGCTCGTCCGAACGACGAGATCGTGCTCGACGAAATCCAAGGCAATGTCGAACGTCGTGTCGCCGCGATGAAGCGGGCCGGTGGTCAGCCCGCGCACGTCGACGTACAAGGGGGCGTGCCACCAGTGGTTGCGCGGCGGAGCCGTCGCGAGGCGCACCTTCCCGACGATCTGCGCGTACAGGTGCAGCGTGTCCTTCGTCCGGCGCCAGTCGGCGATACGAAGCTCGGGGAGACTCACCGAGCGGAAGACTGCCTGACTCAGCGCGTGATCGTCACGGGCACGCCCGGGCCGACGCGCGCGACGAGCCAGCGCATGGCCTGGTCGGAGAGGCGCACGCAGCCGTGCGAGACGGCCGCGCCCGGCACACCGCCGACGTTGTCGAGCCCGTGCAGGGCGATCTGGCCCGGACCACCGTCGAACTCCTGCAGCACGTTCGAACGGGCGCTCAGTGCGAGCGCGAACGGCGCCCCGACGTCGGTTGCGCGGAGCGCGACCGATTCCTCGATGAAGAATTCGCCGGTCGGCGTCGGCGTCGACGGCTTGCCCACTACGGCCTCGAGGACGCGCACGCGCTTGCCGGCCAGGTACAGCGTCACGTGTCGCTGCGACGTGTCGACGACGATGTGCCAGTCAGTGACGCTGCTTCTCGTCGCCCCTTGCAAGATCCACCCTTCATGTCCGTTCGGGCGGCCGGGGAGCATGACCTTCAGCCAATGCCCGCGCCGGGCGAGGACGGGAAGCGTGGTTTGCTCTCCGGTGATCGGCGTCGTCGCCGGCACGAGGTCGAGCGCCGGCGTCCGGGCACCGGGGCCCGAGCGGGCCTCGTGCGAACGGAGGAGCGTCACGAGGGGCTGACTCGGTTTGACGGATAGCACCGCGGCGCCGGCCGGCGCTGCGCTGCAGGCCAACGTCAGTGCGACGAGCAGCGCGGGCAGGCGCCAGTGGCGCCCGCCCGCGATTCCGGAGTAGATCCTGCTCAACCGGTGAATCCGCTCGTGTGCTTCGCCGGCTGGGGAGCGACGTGCTTGGCGCGCACGGTCGTCGCAGCCTTGACACCGGCCTTCGCCTTCGGTGTAGACGCCTTCTTCGGCGTCGGCGAAGGTGCGACCGGCGGGGGTGGCGGTGTCGCGGCTGTCGTCGTAGTCGTGGCCGCCGCCGTCGTCGTGGCCGCCGATGTTGTGGTCGTCACGACCTGCGGGGAGCAGGACTCGGAGCCCGTGACCGGGTCGACGTGGGCCGGTACGAGATTGAGTGCGTCGTACGGCGGGAGCTTGTCCTCTCCGGCGACCAGGTCGTATGTCTGGCCGTTCGGGGCACAGTAGATAGCGCGCCCGGGCGGCTGCTGCGTCGGCGACGACGCTGCCGCTACTCCGCATCCGGACGCGTTGATCGTGTTGCTCTGGAGGCTCACGAGACCGTTCTCTGCGAGCAGCCGGCCGTCGATGCTGGCGCCAGTATTGGCAGTGATGCTCGACAGGGCGAGGATCGTCCCGCTGATGCTGGCGCCCGTGCCGATCGTCGCGGAGCTATTGACCTGCCAGAAGACGTTGCAGGCCGACGCGCCGCCGGTCATCGTCACGGTGCTCCCGCTCCCGAAGACGAGGTCGGACGTGGCCTGGAAGATCCAGACCGAGCTGGCGCTGCCGCTGAGGGTCAAGGAGGTCGACAGGTTGGCGCTTGCGGCGCCGCCTACCTGGTAGACACCAGGGGCGAGCGTCAGGCCGTCGAGCTGCTTGTCTCCTGCGCTGAACACGTTGGGCAGCGGCACGGTCCGCCCGGCGGCGTCGTTGTATGCGGTGCTCAGGTCGTTCTTCACCGTGACGAGCGCAGCGCCGTTGATCCTGCGACAGGCTGGGCCAGAGGCGTTGTTCGTGTAGATCGTGCCGTGGACTTCGGCACAGGTCAGTCCGGTGATGAAGCTGCCGGCAGCCGGGTCGAGCCCGACGTTGCCGGTGATGGACGACGTCGGCACATCGCTGATGCCGCTGCCGGCGAGGATCGCGAAGTCGTTGGCGCTTCCGAGCCCGACGGCCGTGGGCGGCGCAGCTGCGCTGCTGCCTGCGAGCACCAGGATCGCTCCCAGCGCCGCAAACGCGGACAGACTCGCTACCGCGACGGCGGCGCGCGAGCGTCTCATGCGCGCCGAGATGAAAATACTCATGTGCGGATCTCCTCTTTGAACTGCAACGCCGACCAGACGTCGCGTCAGTCGGCTTGCTCCGACCTGTTCGCATGAGGGCGGATCCTTCGCGATGGCCAACGTCGACGGCCATCACTGCGAGATCGCAGCACCAGTCATTGAGGCGCTGACCACAGAAGTCTAGCACGAGAACTTGCGCTACGCTGTCCCCGAGAGCCGTATGCATCGGCTCACGCTTGCAGGTCCACCCTCAGCAACTGGGTCGGGTACTCATCGACCGAGGGAGGATCGCAATGAAAGCAGCGCGCTACCTGGCTCCCGAGCTGACGCTGTTCATGCCGATCTTCATGACGGCGCCGCTGTTCGGGCTCATGTGCGGGCTCCTGCTCGGCCAACTCTGGCAGTGAGCCGACGGAGAGGAGACCGCCGAGGCGGCCTCCTCTCCACAAGACGGCGTTACGCGCTGACGAGAGCGCCGTTCGCGGGGGCGGCGGCCGGCCGTCCCTGCACGATCAGCGGCCCAGCTGTGATCTTCGGCGTGTTCGGAAGCGCGCCAACGAGGTCGTTCTCGCGCACCCAGGTGGCAGCGAGACGCGTCGACTCGTGCGCCTGGTCGGACGTCTCGAACAGGCTGACCGAGGTGAGCACGCTCTCACCGGCGTCGATCATGAAGTAGCCGGCAAAGCCGGGAAGCCTGCTGATGCTCGGGAGCAAGCTGTCCTTCGCCTTGCGGGTGATCTCTTCCGAGCGCACCTTGTCGATGCCCTCGTAGCGGCGGACGGTCGCGTACATATGAACTCCTACTCGTCGACGTGCGATGACGACACCCGTGACGGGTTCGCCTGATGCACTCAGGCCAGCAAGGCAAGTCGGAGAGCGGAGCAAGTGGAGCCTCGGCGGCTACCGCGCCAGGTCTACGCGCTCCTGCACCATAGCCGCGGACCGCCGCCGATCTCGGGATTTGCTGTACGGTCCCTGGCGCAGCGTCGTAACGATCGACCGCTGCCAGACGACTGCCGGGTCCCACGTTTGCGCGACCCGACGTCACGTCCCCCCACATGTGCCGCGGGTTGGAGCAAGTGCTTGCCGACCCGCCTGAGCGCGGTCAGCCTCCGCAACGAGTTAGGAGAAACGACCATGCACGTAAAACCACGCACGATCCTCGTGCTCGTGGGGGCCGCCTTCGCGGCGCTCGCGTTCACCGCGGTCGGACCGGCGGCAGGGAACGCAGCCGCCGCGCCGCAGAACACCTCGCTTCCGTCCATCTCCGGCGCAGCCCGTGACGGCTCGACCCTGACAGCGTCCAAGGGCGGCTGGGCGAACAACCCGACGTCGTACTCGTACCAGTGGGAGCGGTGCGACTCGAGCGGCGGCACGTGCAATGCGATCGCGAGCGCGACCGGGACGCGCTACACCGTCGTCGCTCTAGACGTCAAGCAGCGGCTCAAGGTCGCCGTCACGGCGACGAACAGCGCCGGGTCGGGGACAGCCACTTCCCGCGCCACCGATGCGGTCACGGCGACGGGCAGCACACCTGCCAATACGTCGGCGCCCGCAATCTCGGGCACGTTCAAGGAAGGCAACACGCTGACGGTCGCCCCCGGCGGCTGGTCCGGCTCACCGACACCCACATTCACCTACCAGTGGCAACGCTGTGACGCCATGGGCGGCACGTGCGCCGACCTCAGTGGCTCGTCCGCAACCACCTATGCGGCGATCGGGCTGGACGTGGGCAACACGCTGCGCGTCAAGGTGATCGCGACGAACACGCACGGGGCGACGCTCGCAACGACGCCGGAGACCGTGATGATCGTTCCCGCAGCTGCAGGCGGCGGCAAGGCGATCGCAATCGCGCAGGTCTCGCTGCCGAACCGGCTGGTCGTCGACAACCTGAAGTTCTCGCCCAGTCATCTGAGCTCACGCGGCGCGTTCGTCGTCCGATTCCACGTCTCGGACACGCGTGGCTTCTCGGTCCAGGGCGCGATGGTCTATGCGCTCGTCGTGCCGTACAGCTGGTCGAACAGCGCTCCGGAAGCGACGACCGACGCAACCGGCTGGGTGAGCATCACCATGCATCCGACCGCGTCGATGCCGCTCACCCGCGGAGGCTCGCTCGTGCTCTTCGTCAGGGCGCGCAAGGCCGGTGACAACCTGCTCGCAGGCGTCTCGACGAGACGGCTCGTGCAGGTCACCATCCGCCCGTAATCACTCGCTTGTAAGCGGCGTGCGGTCGGCGATCCACATCGCCGGCCGCACCTGCTGCTCGACGACGAAGAACCGGTCCGCCGCTGCGACGACCGTCTCGCCGGCGAGATGGTCCGGCGTGATGATGAACCGCTCGGGGCGGCGCCGATGCACTTCGGCTCCTGCGGGGAACGTGGCCTCGCAGTCGGGCCGCGCGCACTCGCACTTGAGGTCGTCGAGGAACGCGCCGTCCCCGAGGTTTTCCGCCCGGCGTGCATTCCGGACGGCAAACGCGGACCGCGGGCCGATCGCTGCGGAGCGGGCACGGACACGGCCGCGTTCGCGCGGCTCGACTCTCTGTGATGCGGTCATAGTCCCTCCGGTCGTCGAGGCGAGATATCCGCCCGCGTCACCTGTGGGAGGGCCATGTCGCCGGGCCACACATCCTTGAGGCCCGGCGAGTGCTGGCGTTGCGTCGACCTTTACGACGCGACGGAGCGGACGCTACCATTTTGGTTTGCCCCATGCCCGATTCCGAGCATCTCCACCTCCGCGTCCTCATCGCGAACGAGAAGCGCGATCGGCTCGAGCTGCTCGCCAACGTCGTCATCGGGCTCGGACACGATGTGATCGCGCGCGAGATCTACGTCAAGGAGGTCGGCACCGCGACGGCCAGGGAGCGCCCGGACGTCGCCCTCGTCGGTCTCGGGTCGAGCTCGGAGCACGCGCTGGAGCTGATCTCCGAGATCGTGCGCGAGGCCTCCTGCCCGGTGATCGCCATCCTCCACGCCGACGATCCCGCCTATATCCACGAGGCTGCGAAGCGCGGAGTCTTCGCCTACATCATCGACGGCAGTCCGGAAGAGCTGCAGAGCGCGATCGACATCACGCTCCAGCGCTTTGCCGAGTACCAGAGCCTCCAGGGAGCATTCGGGCGCCGTGCGCTCATCGAGCAGGCCAAGGGCATTCTGATGGCTCGCCACGCGACCACCGCCGACCGGGCGTTCGAGATGCTGCGCGACCACTCTCAGCACAACGGCCGCAAGTTGAGCGACGTCGCCGCCGCTGTCGTCGAGAGCCACCTCCTCCTGCTTCCCCCGCCCGCTGCACAACCGCCACCGGCCCCGGCCGGCGAAGTCGCAGTCCTCTAGGCGGGAGCACCGCGCGACGCGCATTCGTCGCAGATGGAGTGCGAGAGCGTATTTCGCGCGTCGATCGCGTCGAGGGCGGCGGGCGGCGGCACGACCCACGAGTCGTCGATCCGTACGCGGCCACACCAGGCGCAGACCGGCACGACGCCGCCGTTCTCGTAGATCTCGACGATGCGCGAAAAGACGTCGCTCGTTTCTATTGCCGTTTCTCCCTAGGTGAGAATGTTAACCGCGCGCGCCGCGACGAGCAAAACGGTCAATGCCGACAGCGTGGACTGCGCCGCCATCAGCGCCTTCGCCCGGCGCGTGAGCGGCATCGCGTCGGTCGGGCTGAACGCGGTCGCGTTCGTCAACGCCACGTAGAAGTAGTCCCACAGGCGCGGCGACCAGCCTGGGCGTGCGAGCTGCGGATTCTCGTCCTGGGGGAACTGAAAGTCGGGCTTGCGCGGCGTCGCATCGAGCGCGCGGGCAACGGGGCCTCCGCAGTCCAGCTCCCAGAACGCGAGCCCGAACGCGACCGCGCTCGTGAGCCACACGACGCCGGCGCTGAACAACAACTGCCGCCCGGTGATCTGCCCTCCGGAATGGAAGACCAATGAAGCAACGAGAACGACGACGCCGAGGACGTTTCCGATCCAGACGAACGTGAGGAGCCCGATGACGATTTCCCGTCGCCGGTCATGCCGAACGAGTCGAGCCATGCCGAAGAGCAGCGTCGCCGACAGGAGGACATAAGGAACCGCGTCGACGAGCCACATCCACCACAGGCTGTGCCCGAGCAAGCGCCAGTGGGCATGCATGCCAACGAGCGCGAGTGCAATGAGGAGGCCGGCGGCTCCAAGAGCGAAGGGCGACGCGTCGTCACGCGCGTCGAGCACAGCCGCGTGCAGGCGCTTCGAATCCGCTTCTGCCATCGACTCCTAGTGTCTCACGCTGCTGCCGGCCGGCCCGGGGTGTCCGGACACGCCGGGCCGCGCATCGTGTACGAGCGATCGCCGACGGACAGGGTCACCCACTCCGGGCCGTCCGTCGCGAGCCACGACTCGACCAGATCGATCACCTGGGCGACGGAGCGCGACTCCCACTCCGAGCGGACGCGCACCTCGCCGCGGGCCGGATCGAAGGAGACCGCCGGCGCGTCGAAGAGCCCGGCCAGGCGTTGCACGAGCCCGTGCACCGTCGTCGGGTCGACGACTGCGACACTGATTTCCACCATCGGGTCCTCCCGAGTCGAAGCCTCACCTGCCTGGGTGCTGCTCCAACCCGCTCTGCTGGGGGCGGACCTTCTTGCCGGCGCCGCCTGTCTGCAGCGCAGCGAACGCGAGCATAGCAACAGCGGTTGCTAGCCTCCGGATACGACAGCCTGGAACCCAGCGCAGGATGCAGACATCCGCCGCATCCTCGACCAGGCGGCCGGGGGCGGCCAGCTCGCCTTCCTCGTCGTCTACGGGTCGGTGAGCCGTGGGGAGGACCGTGCCGACTCCGACCTCGACGTCTACTACGAGACTCGCGACGAGGCGGTCGAGCTCGAGGAGACGGACCCGGACGCGCGGGCGCACGTCTTCGGCGCGCGGTGCGGCGCTCTCCTGGAAAGCCTGCGCCGCGGCGACCAGATGGCGTTCGCGATCGTGTCCGACGCGGTCGTCGTCTACGACGACGGCACGTTCAGCTCAGTCCTCGACGCAGCGCAACGGGAAGGGCTCGAGCCCGCGATCCTCTAGTGCTCTTTGGCACAGTCGTGCTATGCTCCGCCTAGTCGTGCCTCATTGAAGCGGCGCGACCGTCGTTTGGATCCGCCCTCAGCACAGCAGGTCGGAGCAAGCCGGCAGACGGTTTGTCTCGTCGGCATTGAACTCGAGCTGAGGGAGTCTCATGGGTATCAGCGTCAGTCTCATGCTTGTCGCCGCCGGTGCGGTGTTGACCTGGGCCGTTAGCGCAACGGTGTCCGGTCTGAACATCCAAACAGTCGGCGTGATCCTGTTGATCGTCGGTGCGATCGGCTTCATCTCATCGTGTTTCTTCTGGTCGAGTTGGGGCGGATTCGGCGGGCGCGAGACGACCGTCCGCGAACGCGTCGTCGAGCGTCCCTAGAGCGATGAGGACATCTTGGAGAACAAGAATCGCGCTGACCGCGCTGGTCGTCATCGCTGCGCTCTTCGCCACAGCGGGGGCCCAAGCCATGCGGAACGCCGTTCCGGTCAATACGGCGCCGCCGGCGATCTCCGGAACGCCGAAGGTCGGCCAGACGCTGACGGCGAGCAACGGAACGTGGAGCAACGCTCCGACGTCGTTCGTCTATCAGTGGCTTCGTTGTAACGCCAGCGGCACCAGCTGCGTCGACGTCGCGAACGGAACGCAGAAGACGTACACGCTCGTGGGCGCAGACGCCGGCCACACGATGCGTGTCCGCGTGACCGCGACCAACGTGGACGGGTCCAGTTCCTCGGAGTCCGCCCAGACAGCCGCCGTCGCAGCCGCAACAACAACCACCCCGGCGCCCAAGAACACGGCGGTGCCGACGATCTCCGGAACCGCGAAGGTCGGCGAGACGTTGACAGCCACACCCGGCTCATGGAGCGGGAGCCCGACCTCGTACGCGTATCAGTGGCAGCGCTGTGACGCCGACGTCGCTTCCTGCTTCAACGTCGTCGGCTCCACTGCGACGACCTACGGTGTCCAGGCCGGGGATCTCGGCTATCGACTACGCGTCGTGGTGACTGCGAAAAACGCGGGCGGCTCGAGCGCCGCAAACTCTGAGATCACGACGATCGTGGCACCGGTGACGCCGATCACGAACCACCGTCCCAGCGTGACCATCGTCGGCATCCAGTTCATCGGGTCGACGGTCTACGCTCGCTTCCGCATCTGCGACGACTCGTACAAGAACCTCGCGATCCGCGAGACCGATTCGCGGCCCGGGAAGGCTGCGTACACGCGTCACTTCGCCACCCTCGTCGCACCACGGCCGTGCGGTGTCTATACGCGGCATTGGCTCCCGGTCGCCCGCTTCCGCGGCGCCGGCCGTTACACGGTGACCCTGCGCGCAACGGACAAGTCGGGCCTGACGAGCCTGCCGGCGCGACGCACGCTCACGCACGGATAGAAGCCCAAGCGTCTCGAGCAGGAGGCGGACTCCGTTCCGCCTCCTGCTCGCGCTAGGCTCGTGGCCGTGCTGCGCTCGCTCGTTCTCATCACTGCGGTCGCGCTCGTCGCCGCTGTGCCGGCGTCCGCGAAGCACACACCCTCGGCCGCGCAGAAGGCAGGCGTCGAGTCCGCGTTCCACGCGTATCTGCACATGCTGCACTCGCCGGCTGCGGCCGACAACCGCATCGTCACCCTCGCGATCTCGTCCGTCGATCCCCGCTATGCGGCCGCCCGCCTCGAGTCCCCGAGCGCCGGCCCGTCCGACATGGTCTTCCACCGCAGCGGGCCGGGCTGGTGGGTGGTCGGCTTCGGATCGTCGCTCGGCTGCGACACCGCTCCGAAGTCAGTGCTCACGGACCTCGCGGTCGGCTGCACACCTCCGGGCAGCAACGCGTGGATCAACAACTGCGGCCCACTCGTGCATGCGCCAAAGACGCTCGTCATCGCGTGCGCGGATGCGAACTACTCACTCGGCGGTTTGAAGTGGCGCGGCTGGGGCGCCTCGCTCGCATCGGCAACAGGCACGGCGCACGCGAACGACTGCAAGCCGTACTGCGCCGCCGGCCACTTCCACGCGTATCCCGTCACCGTCGATGCCGACAAGCTGACGAAGTGCGGCAGCGCCCACTACTACGCGCGCGTCACCATCGTCTATTCAGGCGCGCGCCCGGCAGGTATCGCGAAGCGCGACGTTCACACCGTCGGCTGCTAGATGGTCGCCCCACTCGCTGCACTCCTTGCGGCGCTCACGGTCACGCTCGGGCCCAACGGCGTCGGGAAGGTGCACTTTGGTCTGACGAAGACGAAGGCGGTCGCAGCCCTGACGCAGCTCTTCGGGCCCCCGACAAGTCGCGGCCCGAACACCGGCTGCCGGCCGCGATATACCGAGGTCGTCTGGGGCGGTCTCTCCGCTGAGTTTCGCGTGAACGTCTTCTCTGGATACCGCTACCGCGGCGTGAAGCCGAAGCTCGCGACCGCGACCGGAATCTCGCTCGGGAACACGCTCGCCCAGGTGCGTGCCGCGTACGGGAAGCTCGTCTTCGTCGGCACCGACCGCTGGCGAGCACCCAACGGCCTCGTGTTCTACGACAACGCGATGCACGACCCGGAGCCGCCGTCGAGCCGCATCGTCGAGATCAAGATCGGCACCTGCGGCGACTTCTGACTCCCGCTCGATTACTGCGCCGTGGAGAAGGGAATCGAGTACCCGACGGCTCGTACATCTCGTCAACAACCAACGGCCAAGGGGAGATTCGGATGCATCACTTGCCCAGACCATCGCCGGCGCTGGTCGTTTCGCTCGTCGCCCTGTTCTTCGCACTCGGCGGCACGGCGTTCGCAGTCGGCTCCAAGGAACTCGCCTCGCAACCGCGCTGCGCCACCGGTGCGATCCGTGGCGTCGCGGTCATCAATGCAGGCCCGACGGGCCTCGACGCCCTGACAGCCACCTACTCGAGCGCGCCGGGCTTGTTCGGCTATCACTGGAGCTGCGGCGGCGGCAAGATCATGGTGAGGAAGCCGACCGACTTTCCGGGCGTCGAGATCAAGTTCGTGGGGAACTCGTCGTCGACCGCCATCGTGTCGTCGGTCGCGCTCGGAGTTCCCTATTCGGGCTCGGTGAGCCGGATGCCGGACGGCTCCTTCCGCGTCACCATGGGCGGTTCCAACGCTGCGGCGGGCGGCCCGTGGCAGCCCCAGATCGACGTCCCGTTCATGATCGTCCTGCTGTAGGTCGCTTGCGCAGAAGCGGAGGGGGACCCGCGCGGATCCCCCTCCGCACACACGTGATCAGCGCTTGACGGCGCAGCCGTTGCCGGTCGCGTCGAACGCCTCGTTACTCCACAGCGGCTGCACGGCGAATGAGTGGCCGCCGAGCGAGATGTTCTGCGTGTTCATCCAGGCGCACTTGTCGCCGTTCTCGTTTCCCTGCGCGTCATTCCAGCCGTCCTGATTCGACGCGACGTTGTCCGGATCGGTCACCGCTTCCGCGTACTCGTGGCCGGTGACGATTGTCCAGCCGTCGAAGATGCCGTTGCCGAACGCGTCGCTCGTCGCGTTCACGTTGTGCATCCCGCACCCTGTCGTGCCGACGCCGGGCCAGTTCGTGTTCAGCCACGGAATGAACGCGTACTGGATGCGGTACGGGTTGCCGACTCCGTCCACGCTCGTCGTCTGCGTGTGGTACCCGCAGTAGACGGGCTGGCCGGTTGCGATCGTCGACGGGGGCGTGAGGATGATGTACGTCGCCTGCGCGTCGTACTTGAAGTGCGCGGACGCGCGGATCGCCTCTTGCGCGATCGGGTCATCGACGAGGTTCTGCGCGAGGCCGGCGGCGATGATGTCGTCGGGCACGGGCGTCGGGTCGGTCCACACACCCTTGAGCTGGTGCAGCGGGTTGGTGATGAATCCCGTGCCGCCGACGCACGACGTCGCCCCGGCAAGCACGCCGCTGCAGTACTGCGTCTGCACGTTCGCCCAGCCGCTGCCGCCGACGTTCGTGAAGAACGAGTTGAGATACGTCTGCAGCGTCGTGCTCGAATAGAGCTTCCCGTTCGTGTCCGAGGTCATGAAGCCCTTGGCCCACTGCGGGCCCCAGTAGACGAGGTAGACGGCCGGCTGCTGCTCGACGCCGATGGCGCCGGCGCCGGCATTGCCGCCGTGGTAGATGAGGTCGTTGGAGGCCGAGTCAGCCACGGTCCCGGCCGGGTTCTGGCCGGGAGCCCAGAAGAAGTGCTTCGGGTTCGTGAGGTCCTTGGTGCGAGACGACGCCGTCGACGCTCCGAGCATCACGGCGAGGACGACGAGCACGGCGAGCGCACCTGCGCGCCGGGCGAAGGACAGGGCCGAGTTCATGGTCCCCCCAATGGGCGAGGTCGACAGTTGCCCGAAATGGATGACCGAAACAGGCCGATTACAAACTTGGATCCCACAATGGACAGAAGCGTCCGGCCGACGTCCAACATCGTGGATCTTGGATCCATCTCTGTGTGGAATCTTGTGGCGAACCCCCCGAACGGGGGAGTGACGCTCGGGGGATACCGGGTTTCAATGGGGCAGCCCAACGACAGGCGGCCGCCAGGTGAGTGGCCGCACCCGTGCCGAAGGGACTCCCATCTTGCGGACATCACGCCTCATCCTCCTGTTGCTTCTCGTCACACTCGCGCTGGCGGTGTCGCTCGTCTGGCCGATCTCCGGCCGGGCCGACAACGGCGACCAGCAGGGCACGGCGCTCGACCCAACGCCGGTGCCGGCGCCCGCGGCGAATCCGATCCCGCTCCTGCGCACGCCGGCCGCGGTTCGGAAGCACTTGAAGAGCAAGCGTGAGGCGCCGCCCGCGCTCGGGGAGCGCGTCGTCGGCTTCGCCAAGCACCTGATCGGCGTGCGGTACTCGTGGGGCGGCTCGTCTCCGCGCACCGGCTTCGACTGCTCCGGCTTCGTCCGGTACGTCTACGGCCACTTCGGGATCTCTCTCGCCCATTCGAGCTTCGCCGACTACTGGCGCGGCCGGCAGGTCGGCCGCTGGGCCATGAAGCCGGGCGACCTCGTCTTCTTCGATGGAGAGGGCCACGTCGGCATCTATGTCGGCCACGGCCGCTTCATTCATGCCCCGCACACCGGCACGGTCGTCCGCATCTCGACCATGTCGGGCTGGTACTCGAGCCGGTTCGACGGCGCTCGCCGTCTCTTGGCCAACTCCTGATTCGGGCTACCATCGGCCGGTGGGTCTGAGCGGCAGCGTGCGGGCGTTCGCGCTCGCGCTGGGGATGGCGTTCGTGCTGACGGCGTCCTCGGGGGCCGGCGCCGCGGCGGCAGCCGGTGCGCCCTGCGGCACGACCCAGGGACTCTTGTGCTCGACGGTCGTCGTCCCGCTCGACCGCACAGGGACGGTGCCGGGCACCATCAGCCTGGCGGTCCAGGAGTTGCCGGCCATCGGCGCACCGCGCGGCGCGGTGTTCCTCATCGCCGGCGGCCCCGGCCAGGGCTCGGCCCACACCTTCGGCCTCGGCACGCCGGAGGATGCGGCCCTCTTCCGCTTTCTCTTCCCGGGCTACACGCTCGTCGCCTACGACGACCGCGGCACGGGCGATTCAGGCCTCCTGAACTGCCCCGCCCTCCAGGTCTCGACGTCGCCGACCGGCCAGGATCTGCTGGCCTCGGCGTGCGCGTCGTCGATCGGGCCCGGAGCAGACTTCTACGGCACCGCCGACCACGTCGAGGACCTCGACGCCGTCCGTGCCTCCCTCGGCCTCGACAAGATCGCCCTCTTCGGCGTGTCGTACGGGACGAAGCTCGCACTCGCCTACGCCTACGCGCATCCCGACCACATCGACCGCCTCGTGCTCGACTCGGTGCTGCCGACCGATCTCCCCGATCCCTACAGCGCCAACGTCGCCCGCGCGATGCCGGCGACGCTGGCCGCGTTTTGCGCCAACAACGTCTGTCGAGCCGCGACGCCCGACTTCGCCGGCGACGTCGTCGCGGTCGCGAACCGGCTGGCGGCGAAGCCTGCAACCGGGCTCGTGCTCGAGACCAACGGGAAGACGAAGAAGGACACCCTCTCCGGCGTCGAGATGCTCTCGCTCGTCGTCGACGCGGATCTCAACCCTGGCCTCGCGGCCGAGCTGCCGGCGGCGGCGCATGCAGCCCGGCTCGGGAACATGGCCCCGCTCCTGCGGTTACACGTCATGGACACGGTGGCGTCCGAGCTCTCCGCGCCGGATCTGAGCGCGGCCCTGTACGCCGCGACGGATTGCCGCGACGGCCCCTTCCCGTGGCCTGCGAACTCCGATCCGTCGGCTCGCCCGGCGCTCCTGCGCAGCGCGATCGCCGCGCTCCCGGCCGGAACCTTCGGCCCGTTCGGGACCTGGGCCTCCGACCTCGGCAACGCGAGCCTGTGCGACACGTGGCCGGCGCCGGCCGGTGGCGTGAACCTCGCAGCCGGCCCGCTGCCGAACGTGCCGGTGCTCGCGCTCAGCGGCGGCTTCGACATGCGGACGCCGACCGCCGGCGCGCAGTCGGTCATCGCGCAGTTCCCGCAGGGCAAGCTGCTGATCGTCCCCGGCATCGGCCACAGCGTCACCTCCACCGATCCGTCGGGCTGCGCCGCGCTCGCAGTCCACGACTGGATGCTCGATCCGACGAGCAACGACTCGTGCCCGCGCCCGCCGTTCCTCGTCGCACCGATCGGCGTGTTCCCACACCTGGCGAAATCGACCCGGCGGGCGACACCGGCCGCGACCTTCGCGGTCGTCTCCAAGACGATCGCCGAGGCCGAGGCCGCATGGCTCTTCGGCAACGGATCCTCCGACCCCGTCCCCGGCCTCACGAGCGGCAAGCTCGTTCCGATCGGCCAGGACGCGTTCCGGCTCGCCGCGTACGGGCTCGTTCCCGGCGTGACCGTGAGCGGAACGGTGAAGCTCGCCGAGCGCGGAGGCGTGACGCTGAAGTTCCAGGGCCAGCTCGAGGTCGCCGGCCGCTCGGCCGCTGCGGGAACGTTGCAGCTCCTTGCCACGGGCCTGCGCGGCACCCTGGGCGGAAAGTCCGTTTAGAGGCTCTCTTAGCGGAGCTTCTGGGCCATCGCCGTGAGGAGCTTCCAGGCGATGGTCGAGTTGGACTCGACCAGCGGCTTGAACTCCCACGGCGTCATGCCGTAACAGACCATGTCTGTGCGGGCGGTGACGGTGGCGGTGCGATCCGAGCCCGTGAGCAGAGCGATCTCGCCGAAGTAGTCGCCCGGGCCGACCGAGCCGACCGAGTTTCCGTCCACGGTCACGTCCGCCTCGCCCGACTCGACGACGAAGAATCCGGCGCCGCCGGCTCCCTGCTCGAGAACGACGTCGCCCGCGGAGACGCTGCGCTCGCGCATCGACGCTGCGATCTGCTCCAGCTCGCGGCGGTCGAGCCCGGCGAAGAGGGGGACCGTCTTCAGCATGTCGGGAGAGGCACCGGCCACGGCGGAGTTATACATGGCCCCGCGTGGTCGCGACGATCCGCAAGGATGTGCAGATGAAGGTGATCGTCATCGGCTGCTCGCCCGCCTGGCCCAACGCCGGCGGCGCCCAGTCGGGATATCTCGTCGAGGGCGCAAGCGGCCGGTTGCTGCTCGATTGCGGGCCCGGGGTTCTCGCCCGGCTGCGCAACGGCAACGGTGCGTGGCCCGAAGTGGACGCGATTGCGATCACGCACTTCCATCTCGATCACTGGGGCGACCTCGTCCCGTGGACGTTCGGCGCCGCCTTCGGTCCGGGCCGCCGGTCTCCGAAGCCCGAACTGTGGCTGCCGCCGGGCGGCAGCGGCCGCCTGCGCGCGCTCGGCGGACAGCTCGCGTTCACGGATCAGATCGAGCAGGCGTTCGAGCTGCGCGAGTACCGCGCCGAGGAAGTGTTCACCGCCGCCGGATTCGAGGTGACGCCCGTGCAGCTCGCGCACTACGAGGAGCTGACGTTCGGCCTGCGCGTGAGCGACGGCAGTCGCACGATGGCGTACTCCGGCGACACGGCTCCGACGCCGAGGCTCGCCGACCTCGCTCGCGACGCGGACGTGTTCCTGTGCGAGGCAACGCTCTCCGACCCCGAGCCGGCCGAGCGCGGCCACCTGACCGCCGGCGAAGCGTCCGACGCCTTCGAAGCCTCCGGTGCACGGCGGCTCGTCGTCATCCACCGCCCGGACGAGCTGCCGCTCGACGCGAAGCTCGAGCGCGCGTACGACGGACTCGAGCTAGAGCTCTGAGAGCAGCGTGGCGGCCCGTTCGCCGAGGAGCCGGTGGCCCTCGACGGACGGATGGTCGCCGTCGTCGCTCCACCGGTCAAACGGTGCGAGGGTGTCGTGGAACGGAAGCAGCGTCACGCGTTCGAACGCGTGGATCAGCTCGTTGAGACGCGCGATCTCGCGCGCGGCGCGCTCGTCGCCGTTCGGCCACGGCAGGACGTCGGCGAGTGCGACGGGCAGCCCGAGCCGGCGGCCGCGCTCGACTATGTCGGCGAGATTCCGCGCCGCGTCCTCGACCGACCGCCGCTGCGCGATGTCGTTGATGCCGCCCTGCACGACGAGAACGTCTGCAGCAGCGACGACGTCGTCGAGGAACCCTGCGATCTCATCCGTGCGTTTCCCGTACGCGGCACGCGTGCGGAACTCGAGCCGCGGATCGCCGGCCGCCGCCCACCACTGCCACTGGCTGCGCTCGTCCGGATGCGCGATCGCTGCTCGCGCAGCGGGGTCGGGATCCCAGAGCGGCGAGCCGGCGCTGATCGAGTCGCCGACGACGGCGACCACGATGGTCATCTACGCGCGCGGATGCAGCTCGACGACGAGGTCGCAGTCGAGCGCCTCGGCGATACGCAGCAGCGTGTCGATCCGTGGCGGCCGACCGCCGCGCTCGAGCCGCGCGATCGCCGACTGCGTCGTGCCGCACAGCTCAGCGAGCTCACGCTGCGACATGTTCATCTGCACACGCCGCTCGGCCACCTTCTCTGCAATCGCCGCGAAGAAGTATCCGCGGTCGCCTGTGACGATCCGCTCGCGCAGACGGTCGAGCGGACGCTTCAGCTCGGTACGGCTGCGGGCTGCTGCCATTCAGACGAGTATAGCCGTTGTGCTATGTCTCCCACGCGGACGCGGCCCCGGACGAGCACCGCTCCGTAGACGCCGAACGGGAGCGGCTCCGAGACGCCGTCCCGCCGGTAGGACGCGAGCGTCACGAGCGTCGGGAGATCGACAACGCCGCTGTCGGGATCGCGCGAGGTGATGACGCAGCGGCCGACGTCGCCGTTGAAGACCATGGTCGCCTCGCCGATCCGCACCTCGGCTCCGATCCACGAGTCCTCTTCGTGCGCGTCCACCCCGTCGATCTCGAACAGCATGCGGAAGCGGCGCCCGTCGACTGCGTCGTCGACGCCCACCTCTTCGCGCAGCCGTTCGAGGGATGCGCGCGAGATGAGCGACACCGTCCCGCCCCGCGGTGTCCGGTCGACCGCGCCCTCGTCTGCCCAGAGGAGCTCCAGCGGCCGGCCCACGTACTCCGAGATCGCCGCCTCCCACGGCCCGAGAACCTTGCGTGACCGCAAGCGGTTCCACGAATACAGATTCGCCTCGATCTCGTCGCCGAGCTCCACGACGCCTTCGATGCAATCGCCGTCGGGGAATGTGAGCGCGAGGCGTCGCGTCGACTCGTCCCACTCGGGACGGATGCGCAACATCGAGCCGTCGCGCTTGCCCGCGTACAGGGCACCCTGCTCGTCGCGGAGCCAGAAGCGCCGGTTGCCGGTCACGCCGCCGGGCTCGAGCATCACCTCTTCCGGATGCACGAGGCCGAACGACTTGACCGGTGCAACGGAGATGCGTACGACGCGCGGCGCCATGCGTCGAGTCTAGAAGTAGAACGCCGACCAGGCTTGCCACCAGTCGTCTCCGCGGGAGACGAGCGAGGCGGGCCCGGTCACTTCGACGCCGCGCCGATGGCGGTACTCGTCCAGTCGGTCGGGCGTCGTGAACTCGACCGCGATCTCGCACGGACGCCCCGGATCGTATGGCTGCACGGCCTTCAGGTCTTGCAGCGCGCGCTTCGCGCCCTCCTCGATCAGGCGTCGCGCCTCGATCGGTGTCTTCGAGCGTGCGCTGAACCGGCCGAGCCCTTCCTTCACCTCGACAGTCGTCAGGCCGTCGCCGAGCAAGTCGACCGCCTCGCGGCAGACGGCGCGGTCGCCCGTGACGAGTACGGCCGGGCAGCCCCACTGACCACACAGCGCGGCGTTGATGCCCGTTTCGCCGACGAGCGTCCCGTTGAACCGGAGGCTCTGCCACGCCTGACCGGAGACGGTGTGCGAGAGCACGCCGTCCGCCGTTCCCGCCATCGCGTGCATGCCGACGAAGAGCGCAGCGTCACAGCCCTCCTCGAGGAAGGCCGTGTACTCCGTCCACTCGCTCTGGATGACGAACTCGCAGTCCGGATCGAGCATGTCGGCGACGAGCGAGTTGAACGTGTAGTCGCCGCCCGCGCCGTGGCAGTCCATGACGACGATCTCGGTCGCGCCCGCAGCCTTCGCGCCCCGAACGGCCGCGTTGATCTCCTCGGTATAGAGCTTGCGGCCTTCCTGGTACAGCGGCAAGTCGCCCCCGGCCTGGCCTCGCTTGACGATGCCCGCGACGCCCTCGATGTCGCTGATGACGTGGACGCGCACGGCGGGAGACTACTCTGCGGCGATGGACACGGGTCTCGCGGGAAAGGTCGTGCTCGTCACCGGCGGCGCCGGCGGCATCGGCTCCGAATGCGTGCGCGCCTTCGCGGCCGAGGGCGCGCGCGTCGTCGTCCACTACAACACGAGCCGCGAGCGGGCTGAGGCGCTAGCCACGGAAAGCGGCGGCATCGCGATCGGCGCCGACCTCACCGCTGAGGCGGCGGTGGAGTATTTGTTCACGCGCGCGCGCGAGGAGCTCGGTGCCGTGGACGTCTGCGCCGCGGTGGCCGGCGTCTGGCCGCGCGACGACGAGCCGGTGTGGAAGCTCCCGCTCGACCGCTGGGAGGACGTGCTGCGCGCCAATCTGACCGCGACGTTCCTCACCGCGAAGTGGTTCCTGCACGAGGTGGAGCGCGCCGGCCACGGCAACCTCGTCCTCGTGGGCTCGACCGCCGGCCGCTTCGGCGAGGCGGGGCACGCCGACTACGCCGCCGCGAAGTCCGCCATCCAGGTCGGGCTGCTCCTGAGCCTGAAGAACGAGATCGTCCGGATCGCGCCCCTCGGTCGCGTGAACGCCGTGGCGCCGGGATGGACGTACTCGCCGATGACGCGAGGCGCGCTCGATCCGGAGGTGGTCGAGCGGCTGACGCGCACGATGCCGCTGCGTAAGGTCGCGATGGCCGAGGACATCGCACGTGCCGTAGTCGTCCTCGCCTCCGACGAGCTCTCCGGTCACATCAGCGGCGAGTTGGTCACCGTCGCCGGCGGCATGGAAGGCCGGACGCTCCACTCCTGAGAAAAAACGCAGCGGCGCTCGAAGCGCCGCCACGTCCCCCCTGCCGCAGAGATGATTGCCGTCAGTCCCCGGGAGGAGTTTCCCCCGTATCGGCAGGAAAAGCGATCTCCTTGAGCGCCTAGACTTGGCTTGGATGAGCCGATTTCTCGAGCGGCTGGCCGAGGGGCCGCCAATCGTCGCCGACGGCGGCATGGGCGCCCTCCTCGCGAGCGCCGTGCCGCGGCTGCGCTGCCCCGAGGAGGCGAACCTCCGCGCGCCGGAGAGCGTCGTCGACGTCCACCTCGGCTACATCCGCGCCGGCGCGGAGCTGATCGAGACGAACACCTTTGGCGCCAACCGGTCGAAGCTCGCGCAGCACTTCCTGGAGGACGAGTTCGACTCCATCAACAGCGCAGGCGTACGCCTCGCGCGCGAGGCTCGCGACGTCTCCGGCCGCGACGTTTTCATCGCCGGCTCCATCGGCCCCGACTCGAAGCGGGCCTACGCGGAGCAGGCGCGCCTACTCGAGGGCCGCGGCGCCGACCTGTTCATGGTCGAGACGTTCCTCGACCTCGACGACCTCGAGGCGGCAGTCGCAGCCATCCGCAGCGTGTCGAGTCTGCCGATCGTCGGGCTGATGTCCTTCGACGCGGAAGGCGAGACGCTCGCGGGCGTTTCCGCCCAGGTCGCCGGCGAACGACTGCGCGCGCTCGGCCTGGCGGCGTTCGGCGCGAATCACGGCGCCGGGCCTTCGGCTGCGCTGCGCGCGCTCGGCGACATGGCCGGCGAAAGCGGAGTGCTCGCTGCCCTGCCGAACGTCGGGCTCGCGAGCATGTCCGGACAGCGGATCGTGTTCCCGCACGCGACACCGGCGTACTTCGGCGAGTTCGCAGCGCAGGCGCGCGTGCTTGGCGCCGGCATCATCGGCGGCTGCTGCGGGACGACGCCCGCGCAGATCGCCGCCATTCGCGCCGCCGTGGACGACAACCTCGCGCCGACTGCGCCGCTGCTCGTGCGCGAGCGTGCGCAGGCGAACCGACCGTCGACGACGAGCGGTCGCACTGAGCTCGGGCGGCTCCTCGACGACGGGACGTTCGTCGTCTCCGTCCAGCTCGACCCGCCGCTCGGCGCGAACCCCGAGGCGCTGATCGAAACGGCCCGCGCCGTGCGCGACACGAACAAGGCGCAGTTCGTCGACGTCAACGACAACCCGCGTGCGCGTGCGCGAATGAGCGGCATCATGGCGTCGGTCGCGATCGAGCGCTTCACCGGCGTCGAGACGATCCCGCACCTGACGCCGCGCGACATGACCGTCACCGGGCTCGAATCGATCCTGCTCGGCGCGCATGCAGAAGGCGTGCGCAACATCCTCGCTGTCACCGGCGACCCGCCGGAGGCGGGCGACTACCCGGGACGCGGCGGCGTGTACGAGGTCGACGCGATCGGGCTCGTCGAGCTGCTGGCGGGCCTGAACCGCGGCGAGGATCACCACGGCCGCGCCATCGACGCGCCGACGTCGTTCTTCCCGGGCGTCGCCGTCAACCCGACCGCGGACGACCTCGGCCTCGAAGCGGAGCGCTTCCACCGCAAGGTGGCGGCGGGCGCCCGCTTTGCGATGACGCAGTTCCTCTTCGACCTCGAGCCGCTGTCGGCGTTTCGGGATCGGATCGGCGGCTGGCCGATCCCGGTCCTCGTCGGCGTCTGGCCGATCAGAACGATGGAGCTGCTCGTCCGCGTGCACAACGAGGTCCCGGGCGCGATCGTCCCCGAACACGTGCAGGAGCGCTACCGTCGCGCCGGCGCAGATGCGCGCGAGGTCGGCGGGGAGATCGGACACGAGCTGATCGACGCGGCGCGCGAGCTTGCTCACGGCGTGTACGTGATCGCGCCGTTCCGGTCGCCGATGAACGTCGTCGATTTCCTGCCCGAGCTTCAGCCCGAGGCGCAGGACCCGGTCGACACGGATGTCGTCCCGGCCGAATCGAGCACGCGGCGCACGACGGAGGCCGGCACGCCGTAACCGCCGGGCGCGCCGAGGCGGGCGGCGAAGATCGTCGACTCCACCGCGCCGTTCGCATCGATCGCCGGACCGCCCGAGTCGCCGTGCTTGATGTCGCCGCCGAGCGCCGTGATCGTCCGCGTCACAGGCCCGTTGCCGTACGCGTCCTGCGTCAATGCGACGGCGGTGCGGCCGATCCGTCCGGGGGCCCCCTGCAGCCGCCCGTCCTCCGGATAGCCGACGATATCGACCGCGGCGCCGGGCTGCGGGTCGGCGAGCGGCAGCGGCGATTGCGTCCCGAGTCCGCGCACGCTCAGGATGGCGATGTCGTTGTGCGAGTCGAAGCCGACGACGTCGACCGCCTGCAGAACCGCGGAGCCTGGGATCTGGATGCCGGTGTCGTGCTCACCCGCAACGACGTGAGCCGCAGTGACGACGAGGTCGCGGGTGGCGAACCAGCCGCTGCCCTCGATGCCGACGCCGCACGCGGTCCCGAGCACGCGCACGACGTCGTGCGCGGCGCGCTGGACGTTTGCGTTGCCGGCGATCTGTCCCGTCGGCGGCGTGCTCGGCGGCGCCGGTCCGGCAATCGAGGGGAACGGATCGATGCGCGCGAGCAGGTTCAGCAACCGCCGCGGCGGAATCGCCTGGTCGAGCCGGCGGACGATCGCCGACCGCAGCACGTCGCGGCGCAGGCTCGACTGGCCGGGAACGAGCAGCGCGGTCGCGCTCAGCACCCAGACGAAGACGACGCCCCCCGCGGCGCCGAGCAGGAGGCCGCCGAACGAGTCGAGGAAGCGGAACGGCGTGAGGCGCAGGCCGCCGCGCACGAATGAGCCTCCGATGCCAGCGAGCGTCTGGAGAAGCACGGCGCCGAGCACCGCGCCGATCAGCCCTGCAACGGGCGTCCACGCCGAGCCGGCGCCGCCGTGGAGCAGGTGCGGCGCGACCCGGGAGCCGCCGTACGCACCGGCGACGAGCCCCGCGAGCGAGAGCGCCGTCACGACCAGGCCGCGGCGCATGCCGCCGAGTGCGGTCACGACGACGAGCGCGAGCGCGATCCAGTCGATGACGTTCGGCTTCACCGAGGCAGTGTCGCGGACGGGCTGGACGGGGCCTGGCTACAATGCGCCGTCCCGGGGGCGTAGTTCAGCTGGTTAGAACGCCGGCCTGTCACGCCGGAGGTCGCGGGTTCGAGTCCCGTCGCTCCCGTTCGAGAAGTGCCCTCAAGGCGACAGCTTTGTATCCACAGATCTGCCTCGTTGGGCAACGAAACGGCGATCTGGAAGCGCTGGCCGCGGACTGGTCGGCTAGACCGTAAGCCGCAGGAGTGCGACGAGGCCGACCGCCGCGATGACGGCCCGGTAGACAACCGGGGGCAGCCGCCGCCCGACGTGGACGCCTGCCCAGCCTCCCACGATCGATCCCGCCGCGATGAGGAGCACAGCCCCCCACGCGATGTGCGTCGCCAGGACGAACGCGATCGCCGCAACGGTATTCGTCGCACCCGCGAGGACGTTCCGCAGCGCCGTCAGACGATGGAGCGTGTCGACGACGGCGATGCCGAGCACGGCGATGATGACCAGTCCCTGCCCGGCGCCGAAGTAGCCGCCGTACACCCCGGCGACGAAGAGGCCGGCCGCAGCGGCCCGGCCGTGGCCTTCATCGGACGGCGTGCGGCGGCGCCGCGCGAGATAGCGGGCTGCAAACGGCTGCACGACGACGAGCACGACGCCGAGGCCGATGAAGACGGGCACGATCGCGCGAAAGGCCGACGCCGGCAGCTCGAACAGGAGGAACGCGCCGGTGAGGCCGCCCGCGACCGACGCGGCGCCCAGCCGGATCGATCGCCCGCGCTGCCCCGCGAGCTCGCGTCGCCAGGCTGCGATGCTCGCGGCGTTGCCGAACGCGAGGCCGGTGGTGTTCGACACGTTCGCGAGCACGGGCGCGTAACCGAACGCAATCAGCGTCGGGAACGTTATGAGGGTGCCGCTGCCGACGATTGCGTTGGCGACGCCCGCGCCGACCGCCGCCGCGACGATCGCGCACGCCTCGAGGAGGCTCAGCGACCGGTCTCCGCGAGGGCCCGCTGCAACGCACCGAAGGCGAGGCGGTCGGACGCGATGCCACTGCGCCTCTCCGCAGGAACGGCGGCGTACAGCCGGAGCAGCTCCTTGATCTGCGCGTGAACGCGTTGCGGCTTCGTGCACAGCAGCTCGATCGCAGCCGCGGTCGCCGTAGCGAGCTCGGAGCGATCGCGAACGACGTCCGTCAGAAGACCGGCGTCACGCGCCTCTCCCGCCGGGAGCCGCACGCCGGTCGCGGCCAGCCAGAAGGCCTGGCGACGGCCGACGAGCTCGCCGAGCCAAGCAAGCACGAGCGCCGGCGCGAAGCCGGCGTCCACCTCCGGAAACGAGAGGCAGGCGTCCTCGACCGCCACCGCCACGTCGCTGAGAGCGACGAGCCCGACGCCGAAGCCGGCCGCATCGCCCTGCACCTCGGCGACCGTCACGAGAGGTGTGCGCTCGAGCGCCTCGACGACGCCGGCGAGGCCGGCGACGTCCTCGCGGAGCAGGCCCGCTCCCTCTCGGAACGGCACCCGGCCCATGCAGAACTCGGACCCCGACGCGGACAGATGGACGACGTGGGCGCCGTCGGGCGGCTCGTTCAGCAGACCGGCCAGCCGCGCGGTCATCGCCGGGGTGAAGAGGTTTCCCGGCCCCGCGTCGATCCGCACGCGCACGACGGCGCCGACCTCCTCGATCGTCAGTCCTTCACGGTTCATCCATCCCTCCCGAGTCGACGAAACGAACGACGTTATGGAGCTCGCCGATGCCCTCGATCGCGCACTCGACCGTGTCGCCATCCTCGAGGAAACGCGGCGGGGTGAAGCCGATGCCGACTCCGCTCGGCGTTCCCATGGAGATGATGTCGCCGCGCTGCAGCGGAACGACGTTCGAGATGATCGCGATCGTCTCCGCGACGCCGAAGATCATGTCGCCGAGCCGCCCCGACTGGCGCAGCTCACCGTTGACGTGGCACGTGATGCGCAGGTCGTCGAGATCGCCGAACTCGTCGGGCGTGACGATCGCCGGCCCGATCGGCGTCGCCCGCGGCAGCGACTTGCCGAGGAACCACTGCCGGTGCCGCTCCTGCACGTCGCGCGCGGTGACATCGTTCACGACGGTGTAGCCCGCAACACGCGAGAGAGCGTCACCGACGGAGACGGCCACCGTGTCCCGCCCGATGACGACGCCGAGCTCGGCCTCGTAGTCGAGTGCCGCACCGACTTCCCGCCGCACCGCAATGTCGTCCTCCGCACCGCAGAGCGACTCCGGCGCCTTCGTGAACACGATCGGGTACTCAGGCACGGACTCGGCTTCCGCGCGGTACGCCGCGAACTCGACCGCGTGCGCGCGGTAGTTCTTGCCGAGGCACATGATGTTCCGCACGGGGCGGAACGGAACGGCGGGCCGTTGGTGGTTCGCCAGCGGCTCCGAGTCTGTGTCCGGCGGGGCGCCTGCGAGCAGGTCGAGGACCGACCTCCGCGGCCCCCTGACGGGGAACCACGCCCCGTCCCGCTGGACGGCGACAACCTCGCGCCCGCCCTCGATGATGGTGCCGACCCGCACGTCAGGCGCTCCGCCCCGCGCGCCACTCGTCGGAGTGCTCGGTCTGGGCGATCTCCACTCCGCCGCGGCCGAGGAAGAGCGCACCCAGATCGTGCTTCGACCGCAGCTCCTCGGCACTGCCTTCGAGGCGCACCCTGCCGTCGGTCAGGACGTAGCCCCACGAAGCGACCTGGAGCGCGAGCGAGACGCGCTGCTCGATCAGGAGGACCGCCCGCCCGGTTTCCGCGAGACGGGCGACGACACGCTCGAGCACGCTCGCGGCGACCTGCGGCGCGAGATTGGATGTCGGCTCGTCGAGGATCAGCAGCCGCGGATCGGCCATGAGCGCACGCGCGATCGCCACCATCTTCCGCTCGCCGCCGCTCAACGTCTTTGCGGTGCGGCGCGCGAGCGGCTCGAGCGCCGGGAAGAGGTCGAACGCCTCCGCGACGTGGGCGGCGACCTCGCGCGACTTCAGCCGGAAACCGCCCATCTGCAGGTTTTCCATGACGGTCAGAGGCGCGAACACGTCCCGCGTCTGCGGGACGTACCCGATCCCGCGCGCGATTCGGTCCTCCTCCCGCAGCCGCGTGACATCGGCACCCTCGAGCGAGATCGCACCCGCCTGCAGCGGAAGCTGGCCGGTGATCGCCTTCACGAGCGTGCTCTTGCCGGCGCCATTCGGGCCCATGACGAGGACGATCTCGCCGAGGGACACCTCGAGCGAGACCTCGCGGACGACGGGAACCTTGCCGTAGCCGGCCGTGAGGCCCGTGACGCCCAAGAAGGGCGCCCCTGTCCGCCTAGCCGACATACGCCGCCTGGACGTCCGGATCGGCGACCACGGCGTCAAACGTCCCCGACGAGATCGGCCGTCCGAGCGCCATGACGACGACCCGCTCGCAGAGCTCCTGCACGACCTCGAGCGCGTGCTCGACGACGACGAGCGCGATCCCGTCGTCCCGAATGGATCGAAGATCGGCCAGGAGCTTCTCGACGAGGTGCGGTGCGACGCCGACCATCGGCTCGTCGAGCAGGAGCACCCTCGGCTCGCGCATGAGGCAGCGCATGATCTCGACAAGGCGCCGCTGCCCACCGCTCAGCTCGGAGCCGTACAGATCCGCAGCGTGCGCCATCTCGAACCGGTCGAGCACCGACCACGCGCGGCTCGCGACCTCGCGCTCCGACTGACGCGTCTCATGCCGCCGGAGGACGACCCGCCCGAGTGACGCGCCGTGAGCGCCGTGGCCCGCGGTGACGAGGTTCTCGAAGACCGTCATTCGGGCGAACTCGCTCGTCATCTGGAACGTGCGCGTGATGCCCATCCGTGCGCGCCGGTACACGGGAAGACGGCCGATCTCGTGGCCGTCGAGCACGATCGAGCCGCCGGCGAGGCGCGTCTGGCCTCCGAGCGCGGCGAGAAGCGAGGACTTGCCTGCGCCGTTCGGACCGATCAGCCCGAGCGACTCGCCGGGCGCGAGATCGAGCGAGACGCCGTTCACGGCGCGGACGCCGCCGTAGGTGACGACGAGGTCGCGGGCGACGAGGAGGGTCATGCGGGCTCACCTTGTTCGGCCGCGCTCCGGCGCCGGGCAAGGCTCCTCCGCTCCGGCACGATGCCCTGCGGCCGGAGGTAGAGACACAGCATCCAGATCGCGCCGATGGCGATCCACTCGACAGAGTCCATCAAGCCGGGATAGCCGACCTGCGGCAGGAAGCGAGGGAGCTCGAGGAAGAGGATCGGAACGAGCAGAACGCCGAGGACGACGCCGCGGTAGTTCCCGACACCTCCGACGAACATCGCGGTGAAGATCACGAACGTCTCCGCGTACCCCCAGGCGTCCGGCGACCAAGCGCCGATGTACTCGACGAGCAGGCCGCCGCTCAGTCCGGCGAGCGCCCCGCCGATGACGAACACCTGGAGCCGCAGGGCAGCGACGTTGAGTCCGAGCGATGCGGCTGCGTCCTCCTGGTCCCGCATCGCCCGCAGCGCACGACCCCACGGGGAGCGGGAGAGCCACGTCACGACTGCGTACGCCACGACGCAAAACACAAGCACCCAGCCCGCGTACGCCCACTGGTAGCCCTGAAGCGAGAGAGGCAACGACGAGAACGGGCGCGGAACGCCGGTCACGCCATTCGAGCCGTTGAAGAGCGGGACGTAACCCTGCACGACCTGCGTCGCGATCAAGGAGATGATGAGCAGGATCGCCGCCTGGTAGTCACGGCGGATGTTGCGCAGGGAGAAGAGCCCGACGGCGAGAGACAGCACCGCCCCGGCGACGGTCGCGAGAAGCAGGGCCACACCGAACGGCAGTCGCGCGCCGAAGACGTATTGCTGGAACGTCCCCGAGCTTGGGCCGAGCACGACAACGGCCGCGATGTACGCACCGATCGACTGGAAGACGATGAAGCCGAAGTTCACCACGCCGGCGAAGCCGAACTGGAGGTTCAACGCGAGCGCAGCCAGGACGTCGACACCGAAGTAGACGGTGAGCGTCGCGATGTAGTACGACCACGCCGTCATCGTCAGAGCGTGAGCTGTGTGTGGCCGGCCTGGCCACCGCGAACCGTGCCGGGGCGGCTCAGCAGAACGAGCACGAGGATGCCGAAGCCGGCGACGGTGCTGTACGCCTCCGATCCGAACGCGGCCACCTCTTCCGTGACGATGCCCATGATGAGTGACGCGATCACGGCACCGACCGGCGATCCCGCCCCCCCGAGGATGGCGGCCGCGATGACGAGCGGCAGGAAGAGCTGGCCGGTGGTGTATCCGACACTCTGCGCGTTGACGACGTACACGACGCCGGCGAGCCCGCAGAGAAAGCCGCTCAGCAGCCAGGTGATCACGACGATCCGCCCCGTACGGATGCCGGACGCCCGGGCGAGGTCAGGATCCGCGGCCATCGCGCGGAGAGCCTTGCCGATCTTCGTCCCCCGCAGGAGCGCCTGCAGAACGACGAGCACGCCGATGGAGATGAAGACGATGATCAGCTGCGTGTGCGTGATGAGGATCGAGCCGAACTGCAGCGGCGTGCTCTGCAGCACCGCGAACTGGTAGATGTTGTTGTGCGATATCGCCTGGACCGAGTAGTTGACGATCAGCGATAGCCCGAGCGTGACCATCATCATCTCGAACAGCTGCGCGCCCCGGCGTGCGTAGGGCTTGAAGATGCCGCGACCGAGCGCGAGCGTGAACACAGCGCCGGCGGCTCCTCCGACCACGAGGCCGGACCAGCCGCCGACGCCGTGCCTATTCGCGAGATAGGCCGCGAATGCAGCGACGGTCATCACCGCGCCGAAGCTCAGGTTCAGCACGTTCGTGAGACCGAACTGGATCGTGAAGCCCATCGCGGCCACGGCGATGATCGACGCCAGGACGACGCCGAAACCGATCGCCGATACGAATGTGCTCCACATGCACTTCCTATGCGCCCTTGACGGGCACCGCCTGGATCTGCTGCGCGGTCACGACTCCGAGCGAGACCGGCTTGAGAGCGTTCGTGCTCTTGACGGCCTCCTGATTCCCGAACGAGTTGTGGTACTTGTCGAAGTCGATCAGGCCTGTGGCGCCGACGTACTGGATGTGCTTGCCGGCGGCGAGCGCTGCCTTCCCCGCGGCGAAGGTGTAGACGACCACCTTCCCCTTCCCCGGGTTCGTGACCGACGGGATGGCGCTGTTGAAGACCGACGGCTTCGTGCTGTTCGACGCGACCATCGCGAGCGCGACAGCGACCATGCCGTCGTAGTACGTGATCGAGAACGGATTGGAGAGATACGACTGCCACGGCGATGGCTCCTGCTTCTTCACCGCCGTCACGGCCTGTTTGTACGCGTTCACCGCCGGCGTGGGCTTCGAGGGCGCCGTGATGAGGCCCGTGTAGTCCTTGACGAAGTCGCTGCCGATCGCTCCCTTCACGGCCGTCAGCCACGGCGACGTGAACGTCGCCTCGGTGCCGATGATCGGCACGAGGCCGCCGAGCTGCTTCAGCTCACCGAAGAACGTGCCGGCGGTCGTCGCGTCCGACTCGGTCATGATCACCTGCGGGTGGGACGCGATCACCTTCCGGACCGACGACAGGTAGGTCGGCTGCGAAGGCGTGAGGTCGATGCTCGACACGAGCGTCATGTGGAGCGCCTTCATGCTCGCGATGACGCCTGGCCGGTCGCCCTGCGAGCCGCTGTCGGTGCCGAATACCGCCGCCACCTTCGTATACCCCTTCCGCTTCGCCCACAGCGCCATCGCGGTGCCGTTCGCCGCGTCCGGCGGGAACAGCCGCCAGAAGTACTGGGCCGTGTTCCGGTCGTAGACCGACTCGCCGGCGACCGCCATCATCGGGATCTTCGCCGAGTTCAAGACGGGCACGATCGTCGGCGCGGACGACGTGTCCGGTCCGGCGACCGCGATGAGATTGGAGGTCGTGGCGAGCATCTGCTGGACCGCTGGGAGCGCGTCGGCAGGATCCCCTCTGGTGTCGACGCCCTTGAACACGAGCTGGTTGCCAAGGACCCCGCCGGCCCTGTTGATGGCGTAGAGCGCCGGGTAGAGCCCCCCGACCTGGTTCTGCCCCTCGAAGTCGCTCGAGCCGGTGAGCGCGATCACGCCCGCCACGGTGAGCTTCCCGCCAGCCGCATGACGCCCTTGTGCTGTGGCAGCGGCGGCCATCGCGCATGCGGCCAGGCCGCATACGACCGCCACAACCAGGATCTTCCGCACACGCATCGGAACCTCCTCCACCGTCCGCCGGTAACGAATGTCGTTGCCCGAATCCCCGGCGCGCCCCTGACCGGACGCACCTTTTGGTCGCCGAATGTTCGGAATGGGCGACCATACGACATCGCGCTCTGATGTGTCAAGCAGTTGTTTTCTTCGAATGCTGGCGCTCGAGGCAGCGATCAGGTTAGAATTGTGCACTCATTGGTTGTGATTGGTTGACATGGTCGAGAGCAACCTCACCACGGTCGCGGGATCGAGCGGTGCACGTGGCCGGGATCTCGCCGATCTGATCCTCGCCGCGCACGCCGAGCAGGACGCGCCGCCCGGCGCGCGCCTTCCGACCGAGCGGGAGCTCGCGCGGAGCCTCGGGGTCAGCCGCGCCGCCGTTCGGCAGGCGCTCTCCTACCTCGAGGCGGACGGCCGCGTCTCGCGCGAGGTCGGTCGTGGCACCTTCCTCCGCCTGTCGGCCGTCGACCACGCCGATGACGTCGGCCCCGCCGACGTCATGGCGGCACGGGAGCTCTTCGAGCCGCAGGTCATCCCCCTTGTCGTCACCCACGCCACCCCCCGCGACTTCGTCGAGCTCGACCGCTGCCTGCGCGGCGGCGAGGCCGCCGGCAGCGCGGAGGAGTTCGAGCACTGGGACGACGCGTTCCACCATACGATCGTGGTCGCCGCCCACAACCGCCTGCTCCTGCGGATGTACGCGTCCATCGAAGCGGGCCGCCACGGGCCGGTCTGGGGGAACCTCAAGCGCAGTCACGACTCGCGCGAACGGCGAGCCTTGTACATCGCGGACCATCTCCGCATCGTCGAGGCTCTCCGGAGGCGCGAAGTCGACGCAGCGCTCGAGGCGACCTGCGTCCATCTCGAACGCGTGCGCATCAACCTCCTCGGCCCCGCCGGCGTCACGAGGTAGAGCCGCCTTCCACGGATCTGCTCGCCCCTTGCCGTCAACCGCCTTTCTCGGCCCCTGGACCTTCCAGGAGGAAGAACGGCCGGCCGACGTGCGCCTCGAAGCGGACGTACCTATCCATCCGTATTCCGTCGGCAGACTCTCGAGTCCGCTGGATCATCTCGACGACGACTTGGGGGTCGTCGACGTCGAACATCAAATAGAACGTGAATCGCGATGACCCCGGCTCGCCGACCATGAAGAGGTCGTCGTCGAGGGTCGCGACCACACGCGCGCCGAGCTCTTGCCATTCCTCCATGAGTCTCCGGAAGCGGCCGATGACCCGCTCGCGATCCTCGTCGGCGACGATGTCGTAGTACGCGGAGGTCATCGCGCCGAGCAGGATCGCCCGCTTCGGGTCAGTGCTCTTGGCGTAGACCATCCCGTCGCTCATCAGAAGATCTGCTCCCGCATCTTCAACGGGCCTTGGAGCCGCTCCGGCCTGTAGTCGTGGAGATCGATCGAACTGGTGCCGGTCGTGATCAGCTCGGCGATGGCCTGACATGCCCCAGGCCCGTTCATGTAGCCGTGACCGCTGAAGCCGCTCGCAACGTACGCGTTCGCCGCGCCGGGAATGCGCCCGAGCACGGGCTGCAGGTCCGGAAGCAGGTCCATGACCCCGGAGAAGGACCGATGGACACGGGCATCCCCGAGCTGCGGGACGAGCCGTGCCAGCTGGGCGAGTTGGTAGAGCCGGTCGCGCGGATCGGCGGGCGGTTCGTATCGCTGCGGGAACACAACTTCGCCGTTCTGGGCGCGCATCGTCGCAACCTTCGCCGCGAGCTCGAGCTTCAGGCCCTTCGGGTCGAGTCGGAAGGAGACGTCCTTTCGGTTCTGCCACAGTGCAGGAGCCCAGATCCTGACGTCTCGAAAGTCGTGCAGGCTGAGGTCGTGCAGCATCGCCGAGTACCGGTACCCGCCGGTGATCCGGATCGTGCCGTTGCGGTTCTGCTTCGCACCGAACGTGGAACCGCGAACGAAGCCGGGAATCGTGCCGGGAGGCATGGGCCCGGTCTCCACGGCCGGAGCGCGAACGCGCTGCATCGGGATGTGGAAGCCAAGCTGGCGGCAAAGATCCGGCGACCAGAGGCCTGCAGCGATCACGACGTCTTGGGAATGGAGCAGGCCGCCCCGCGTCTTGACGCCGGTGATGCGGTCGCCGGCCGTCTCGAAGCCGGTCACCATTTCGCCACACCGAATCTCGATGTCGCGCTGCTGCGCGATCTGCCGGAGAGCGTTTATGACCATCAACGCGTCGACATGCCCACCGTGACGCACGTCGACGGCGACGAACTCTCCTTCGAACTGCGGGAAGCGTTCGCGCGCCGCGGCGGCGTCCAACAGTTCGCTGCCCGGGTACCCGGCAGTTGCCTGCCATGTCGCTCGCTCTACCTCGAGCCATTCGCGATCGCGGTCGTCCGCGATCACGATGTACCAGCCCTCTGCATTGAGATCGATGCCGTGTCCCCACCGTTCCTCAAACGTCGACCATTGCTCTGCGGAGACACGAAGCAGGGACGATGCAGGATTCGGCTCCCCGCCGGGAAGATTGATTGCGGCAACCGAGCGCCCGGACTGCTCGAAGCCGAGGTCGTCCTTTTCCAGGACTGCGACGCGCGTGCCGCGTTCCGCCAATTCGACGGCGGTCAGGAGCCCGATCAATCCACCGCCGATGACAACAACGTCGGGCTGGGTCGTCAATGGACGATCTCGGTCGCAAAGCCGACGACGATGGCCGTCGCGTCGGAATCGTTGCGCATCGTGTGCGGGTGGGACGACGGCCAGACGACGCACTGGCCCTCCCGCAGCTCGTACTCGGCGTCGTTGACCACGAGCACGAGCTCGCCCTGCGCGACGTAGGCGACGTCGATGCCTGCGTGGGTGATCGAGTCGTCGAAGCCGGAGTGCGGCGCGAACGACGCGACGAGGAGCTCGAGCTGCGAGCCGGGGATCCGAAAGGCAGAGAACCGGACGCCGTCGCCGCGGGCGCCTTCCCGGGCCGGCGCGACAAAACGCGGGGTCGCCTGCCGGAGCGAGTATCCGAGGAGCGAGGCGACGTCGTGGTCGAGGGCCTGCGCAACAAGGGCGAGCCGTCCGAGCGCGATGTCGGAGCTCCCCCGCTCGACCGCCCCGAGGAAGGAGGGAGAGAGCCCGGCGGCGGCGGCGAGCGCCCGGACGGAGATGCCTCGCTGCGTCCGCAGCCGCCTGATGACGGCGCCCACGTCGGGAGCCGCGACTGCCGGCTTGGCCTCCATCGGGCGAGCATAACCCGGTCCTTGCCTTTGCGCGAAATATCGGTCAGTGTTGCAACATTCTGGCCGCCGCCGCAGCGGGGGCCGCACGAGCGAGAGGAGGGAGTCCCAGTGCTCACGTCGAGAAGGGCCAGGCGGGCAGCAGCCACGCTCGTCGTTGTCGGGATCGCCGGCGGAGTGGCCATGTCGGCGTCGACGGCGAACGCCGCGAAGTCGAGCTGCTCGTTCACCCTGCGAATCGGCGACGTCCTGCCGTTCACGGGCGGCCTCTCCGCCTACGGCGGAAATATGGACAAAGCCGTCAAGCTCGCGATCACGCTCCAGAACGCGGCGCTGAAGAAGGCAGGCCTGTCGAAGCAGATCAAGGTCGTGCTCGTCGACTCACAGGACGGGCAAACGCAGGCGGCCGCGGCGGTCGAAGCCGCGAAGAAGGAAGTCGGTGAGCACGTCGACGTGATCATCGGGGAGATGGCGTCGGGCGCCACGATCCCGATGGCGCAGTCCGTGACGATCCCGGATCACGTCGTCCTCATCTCGCCGACGGCCAGCGCACCGCAGCTGACGGCGCTCAAGGGCGGCAAGGGCTGGGTCTTCCGCACGTATCCGTCCGACAACCTGCAGGGAAGGGTGCTCGCAGAGGCCGCACTGCAGAAGTTCGGCAAGGGCGCGACCGTCAACGTCGGCGCGCGCAACGACGCGTTCGGCACCGCACTCGAGCAGCTCTTCGTCACACAGTGGAAGTCGCTCGGCGGGAAAGTCGGCGTCAACATCTCCTGGAACCCCGACCAGCCGACGTTCGACACCGAGGCCGGACAGCTCGTTTCGGGGAATCCCGCCGGTTGGGTCATCATCGACTTCCCGGAGACGTTCCTGAAATTCGCGCCGGCGCTCATCCGCACCGGTACGTGGGACCCGACGAAGACGCTCATGACCGAGGCGCTCAAGGACGCCCCGACGCTGGACAAGATCGGCCAGCCCGTGCTCGGCCTCTCCGGCACAGCGGCCAGCGCGGCAGGCGGCCCGGCAGGCGCGGCATTCCACTCCCTGTGGAACGCCGACGTCAAGGGCGCGCAGCCGTACACCGGCTTCGAAGGCACCGCCTTCGACGCCGCGAACGTCGCCTTCCTGGCCGCGATGAAGGCGTGCTCCGCGTCGCCGGCGAAGATCGGGGCGAATCTCGTGTCCGTCTCCGGGCCTCCCGGCGCCAAGGTGACGTTCAAGCAGCTCGGCACTGCCATCTCGCTGCTGAGCAAGCACAAGGACGTCAACTACGAGGGTGCCTTCAGCCCGGTCGACTTCGCCGCCAACGGCGACATCAGCTCGGCTGTGTACGAGATCTGGCGTTACGACGGGAACAGCAACTTCAGCACGCTGAAGACATTCACGTTCAAGGGCAAGTGACACGCGTGACTCTGCGGGACGGCGGCGGCTTCGAAGAAGCCGCCGCCTACTCCCGCGCCGTCCGCATCGGCAAGCACGTCGCAGTCAGCGGCACGGCGCCGATGGACGACGGTGCGGTCCTCCACGCAGGCGACGCGTACGCGCAGATGCGGGTCGCGATCGAGAAGGCGCTCGGCGCCGCGGCCGAGCTCGGGGCGACGCCGGAAGACGTGATCCGGACGCGCATGCTGCTCGCAGCGGGCTGCGACTGGCAAGCCGCGGTGCAGGCGCACCGCGAGGCATTCGCCGGCATCGATCCGGCGAACACCTCGTACTACGTCGCCGGGTTCATCCCGGAAGGCGTGCTCGTCGAGTTCGAGCTCGACGCGATCGTGCCCGACCCACCGAGATAGAGCTCGACCACCCTGGGATCGTCGAGCAGCTGCCGACCGGGGCCGGTGTAGGCGTTCTTGCCGGTGTCGAGGACGTAGCCCGTGTCGGCGAGCGCGAGGGCGCGGCGCGCGTTCTGCTCGACCATGACGATCGCGATCCCGAGCGATCGGATCTCCACGAGCTTGTCGAACACGAGGTCGATTGCGATCGGTGAGAGACCGGCCGACGGCTCGTCGAGTAGGAGGAGCCGCGGACGCGTGACGAGCGCGCGGGCCAGCGCGACGAGCTTCCGTTCGCCGCCCGAGAGCGATCCGGCCCGCTGCCGGCGCCGGTCGACGAGGAGTGGGAAGACGTCGAGCACACGGTCGATCTCACGCTGCCGCTCGCCGCGTGGCAGCACGAGCGCTCCCACGTGAAGGTTCTCCGCGATCGTCAGCGTCGGGAAGACGTTCTCGACTTGCGGGACGAAGTTCATGCCGCGGCGCGTCAGCTTGTCGGAACGCTCGCCGGTGACGTCCTCGCCCTCGAAGCGAACCGACCCGCCCCGCGGACGCAACATGCCGTACACAGCCTTGAGCAGCGTCGACTTCCCTGCACCGTTCGGGCCGACGATCGCGACGATCTGGTCGGCGGAGGCGACGAGGTCGACGCCTCGGACGATGAGCGCGTCGTCGTAGCCGGCCTCGAGCGAGGCCACCTCGAGCAGCGGCGCGCTCACCGCGTCGTCCCGAGATAGGCATCGACCACCTGATCGTTCGCGCGCACCTCGTCGGGCGTCCCGGCGGTGAGGACGCGGCCTTGATTCATGACGACGACACGGTCGGCGGCCTGCATGACGAAGTCGAGGTCGTGCTCGACGATCAGGAACGTGAGGCCACGGTCACGGCGCACGGCGAGGATGTGCTCGAGCAGCTGCACGCGCAGGGTCGGCGCAACGCCCGCCATCGGCTCGTCGAGGAGCACGAGGGTCGGCTCGACCATGAGCACCCGCGCCAGGTCGAGCAGCTTGCGCTGACCGCCCGAGAGCGTGCCGGCGTACTCGTGTATGTACGACTCGAGACCGACGAGCGCGAGCAGCTCCTGCGCACGTTCGAGCCCACGTTGCTCATGCGCGCGCGCAGCACGCGGCCGGAACAGAACGCCCGTCAGCTGCTCTCCAGGGTGCGCCCTCGTCGCGAGGAGCAAGTTCTCCAGCACGCTCATCCGGGTGAGCACCCGGGCGGCCTGATACGTGCGAACGACCCCGGCGCGCGCGACGCGATGGGCCGGCCGGCCGTCGATCCGCGTACCGGCGAACACGATTCGCCCGGAGGTCGGCTTCAGCGAGCCCGCGATCGTCGCGAACAACGTCGACTTTCCGGCGCCGTTCGGCCCGATGAGACCGGTGATGGAATGCTCTTCCACGGCGAACGTGGCGCCGTCGACCGCGCGCACGGCGCCGAAGGTGCGCACGACGTCCTCGACCTCGAGCAGCGCGCTCACTCGAGCACCATCTCCCGCCGCTTGCCGAGAAGCCCCTGCGGGCGCAGGACGACGAGCACGATGATGATCAGGCCGATGATGATCAGGCGGATGTAGGCGCGCTCGTCCGATGCGACCCAGGTGAAGGGGGGGAAGTTCAGGAAACGCGTCCCGGCGAAGATGAAGCCGAAGACGAGCGCCCCGACCGGAACCGACCAGACGCGCCCGAGCCCGCCGAGCAGCAGGATCATCCAGGCGAAGAAGGTCAGCAGCGGCTGGAAGTCGTCGGGGCTGAAGAACGAGAACTCCCACGCATAGAACAGCCCGGCGATGCCCGCGAGCGCCGCGCCGAGCGCGAGTGCCTGCAGCTTGTACGCGAAGACGTTCTTGCCGAGCGAGGCGGCTGCGTCCTCGTCGTCGCGGATCGCACGCAGCACTCGCCCCCATGGCGTCCGCAACGCGAACCAGGAGAGCGTCAGCAGGATGATGGCGACCACCCACACGATGACGAGCATCGTCGTGTCCCCGGTCGAGATGCCGAGCGCATGCCCGACGTGCGTCTGGAAGCTGCTCCAGCCGCTGTTGTACTCGCTCGCGGTCCCGACGGCGCCGAGCGCGATCGTGCCCTGCGACCCTCCCGTCAGCGACGTGTCGTTCGTCGCGACGTATCGGATGATCTCGCTGAAGGCGATCGTCACGATCGCGAAGTAGTCCGCGCGGAGACGCAGCGTCGGTAGCCCGAGGAGGAGCCCGCCGGCGGCGGCGGCTGCGATGGCGAGCGGCGCGGCGAGCCACGTGCTCCAGCCTTCCTTCACGACGAGGATCGCCATCGTGTACGCGCCGATCGCCATGAACCCGACCTGGCCGAAGTTGAGGAGCCCGGCGAAGCCGAACTGCACCTGGAGACCGAGCGCGAGGATCGTGTAGATGCCGGCGACGACGCAGACGAATGCCCAGAAGCCGCCGCTGAAGAGGACGCTCATCCGGCCCTCGCCTGTCCGAAGAAGCCCTGCGGGCGGATGAGGAGCGCGACCGCGAGCACACCGAAGGCGACCACGGGCTTGTACACAGGATTGACGCCGCCGGCGAAGCCGGACCAGGTCGACACCTCCTGCGCGAGCCCGAGGGCGAGACCGCCGAGAAGCGCGCCGTAGGCGCTGCCGATACCCCCGAGCACGACGGCGGCGAACACCGGCAGCAGGAGCTGGAAGCCGAAGTTCGGGTCGAAGGAATACTCGACCATCGCGGCGAGCACACCCGCCAACCCGGCGAGGAGCCCGGAGATCAGCCACGCCATTCGCGTCGCGCCGGCGACGTCGATCCCCGCGACCGCCGCGAGCGCGCGGTCGTCCGCCATCGCCCGCAGCACGCGCCCCCACGTCGTCAGCGCGAGGAACAGCCCGACGAGCACGATCGTCACTGCGGCCGTTGCGATCGCGATCACCTGCGCGTCCGACAGACGGACGCTGCCGAGGACGAAGACCCGGTACGGGTTCACGGTGTAGCTCCGCGGCGCTGAACCGGCGGCGAGCAGCAGCGACTGGCGAAGCACGAGCGCGAGCCCGATCGACGCGAGAAAGAGGCTCATGAAGCCCGCCCGTCGCACACGCATCGGCTTCCACAGGACCACGTCGAGCACGAGTGAGAGCGCAGCGGTCGCCGCCATGCCCGCGAGCGCGGCGACGATCATCGACTGGTGCAGCGGCCCGTTCACGGCGAAGGCGACGAACGCGCCGAAGGCCATGAAGTCTCCGTACGCGAAGTTGACGAGCCGGAGGAGCCCGTACACGAGCGAGACGCCCACGGCTGCGATGGCGTACACCGAGCCGGTGACGAGTCCGTTGGCGACGAGCTGCAGGAACACGTCAGACGAGCTGCGGCTCCGGCACGAGCCTCCCCGCCGCGAATCGCTCGACTCCGAGGACGTCCAGCACCGGGTCGTCGAGACCTGCCACCGCGTCGGCGATGATACGTGCGACCGCCGGCGCGATCATGAATCCGTGCCCGCTGAAGCCGGCCGCGACGAAGATCCCTTCGGCGATCTGCCCCAGGATCGGCTGGTGATCCGGCGTCACGTCGTAGATGCCCCGCACGAGCAACGGGTACGACACGTGCTCGAGCTGCGGCAGTAGCGCATTGCTCGCGCTCCGAATCGTTGCCCGCCAGCGCTCGCGTCCCTCCTGTTCGTTGCCGCGTGCCGTCAGGTCGCTCGCGAGCACGCGTCCGTCCGCGAGCTGCTTCGCGGCGAAGCCGCGTTCGGGCACGACGACGAGAGGCTCGAGCAGGCGCTCACGGATGGGATCGCTGAAGAACAGGTATCGCTCCTCGGCCGCTATGGGGAGCTCGACGCCGAGCGGCGCGGCGAGCCGTGCTGTGTCGACGCCGGCGGCGACCACGACTGCGTCGGCAGTGAACGGACCGACAGTCCAGCCGGCGCCGTCGCGGACGATCGCATCGACCGTCGCGTGCTCGACTTCCAAGCCGGCGGCGAACGCCTCGACGACTGCCTGAGGACGGTCGAAGTAGCCGTCCTCCCCACACCACGCTCCGCCGACCACCGCCTCGGGGTCGAGCCCCGGAACGAGCTCCGCGACCTCCTGGGAGCGGACGATCCGCGACGGGATGCCCTCCTCGTTCTGCAACGCGACGTTGGCGGCGAGACGCGCGAGCGTCGCCTCCTTCTGAGCAGCGAAGAGATACCCGCACGAGCTGAACGAGAGCGTCACCCGCGCGTCGAGCCGCGTGTCGACCTCGCGCCAGAACTCGACGGACTCACGCGCGAGTCGGCACGCGACGCGCGTGCCCCACTGCTGGCGCACACCGCCCGGCTGCACGCCCGATGCCCCTGCGCCGATTCCCTCACGCTCGACGACGGCGACGGCGACCCCCCGCGACTCGAGCTCACGCGCGACCGCAAGTCCGGTCACGCCCGCACCCACGACCGCCACGTCGATTCGGTTCATAATGTTGCAACCCTGACCGAAATATCGGTCAGGCGCAAGCACCGATCCGTGCATGCAGTGCCCGTGCCCGAGGTCACGAGCCCCCCGGCCTGCCTCCGCGTTAGGAGGTGTGCTGGAAGCGAGCGACGGTGAAGCCGACGAGGAGCGGCGGGGCAAGCATGAAGACGACGAGCATCAACGTCATCACGACGAGCACCGCCCCGTGCGTGTGGTCGTAGATGAATGCGTACTCGATCATCCCCGCGATCACGATGTAGGCAAGGAATGTCCATCCGGCCACCTGACGGAACCGCTGCCACGCGAACTCACGCTGGCGCGCCAGGAGGACGACACCGAGGGCAAGGACGATGCCGGATGCTGCCAGCAAACCGACGGCGGGGCCGAGCGGCGCGCGCTTCGGGAGGTAGGCGGCGAGATAGCTCACTCCACCGGCGATCAGCGCGAGCGAGAGCATCCAGAGCCCCGTCACCGGCGGCACCTTCCGATCGGCCCATGCCTTTTGCTCCGGCGCGACCATCAGCTCGCAAGCCTCGTCATGATGATCAACGTCCCGATCTGCATTGCTCCGGTGATTCCCGCCGTGAAGATGAACCGGCGCATGAGCTTCTCGATCACCGCGGGGTTCGGTTGCGGCTTTCGTAGCTCGAACAGGACGGCGATGTTCGCCGGCTCCAGCAGACCGATCGCGATCACAGCCATCACGCCCACGACTGCGAACGACGCGACGACCCAGGCATGGCGCGGGAAGGAGGTATCGAGCATTCCGTTGTAGCGCGCGAGCTGGAATCCGGCAGCGAGCGTCATCGTGACGAGCACGGGAATGATCAGTACGAGCTTCGGCATCAGCCTCTTGGTCAACTCGACCCGAGCAGGGATGGACAGCCGGCCAAGGATCGGGCCGAGCACAAACCCGAGGAAGAGGTCGAGAGCCGTCCAGATCCCGCCGCCGGCGACGTGGAAGAAGTCGAGTGCCCAACGCGAGTTCGTGCCGATCGCAGCGATCACGGCAGCGAGGATCACCGCAACGACGGGCAGCGCCTTGACCGGCAAGATCTCGACCGGCGCCTCCGCGTCAAGAGACGCAACTCCAGCTACGGAATGCCCGGCGGCCGCCACCGGCACGGACACTAACCGGCGCTCGTCAACAGTTCAACCGAACGCAAACGGCCGGCCGCAGTCGGCGACTGGTGCGCGGTGATGAGCTCATCCGCGTCGGCGTGCTTGGCGAAGTCCGCGAGGTAGTCGCCGACTTCGGCCGGCGTCCCGACCGCGGCGTACGTCACCATCTGCCGAACGTGCTGACCGGCGGGCGAGGCGAGGATCTCGTCCGCCTCGGCGTCGGAGAAGGTCTGCCCGCGGCCGAGCAAGAACGTCACCCGGTTGCGCATGGCGGCGCGGAACTGCTCCTGGGCATCGTCGGCCGTCTCCGCGACGACGACGTTGACGCCGGCGATGACATACGGCCGATCCAGCTGCACGGACGGACGAAAATCGCGTCGGTAGCTCTCGACAGCCTGTCGCAGCAGGTCCGGCGCGAAGTGGGAGGCGAACGCATAGGGGAGCCCAAGCGCAGCGGCCAGGCCCGCGCCGAACATCGACGAGCCGAGGATGTAGAGCGGGACATTCGTCCCCTTGCCCGGCGTGGCATTCACTCCCGGAATGCGCGTCTCTCCGGTGAGGTACCCCTGCAGCTCGAGGACGTCCTCGGGGAAGCTGTCAGCCGATTCCGCACCGCGGCGCAAAGCCCGTAGCGTGTTCTGATCCGAGCCGGGCGCGCGCCCGAGACCGAGATCGATGCGCCCGGGATGCAGCGACTCGAGCGTGCCGAACTGCTCGGCGATCACGAGCGGCGAGTGGTTCGGGAGCATGATCCCGCCGGCTCCGAGGCGGATCTCGCGCGTGTGCGCCGCGATGTGCGCGATGAGCACACTGGTCGCCGAAGAGGCGATCGTGGACATGTTGTGATGCTCGGCGTACCAGACGCGCCGGTAGCCCAACTCCTCTGCCCGCTGAGCCAGAACGACACTTGCCGCGAAGCTGTCGCCTGACGTCTCTCCCTTGCGGATCGGCGCCAGGTCGAGGATCGAGAGTGGAATGTTCGATCTAGTCGTGTGCGTGATACCGGAGGCCGTCGAGCGCGAGCTCGAGCAGACGTTCCTTCTGCTCGGGATCCTCCGTGGGCACGAGCGCGATCGCGCCGACCATCCGCACGACGTCCGTGAAATTCGTGTCGGCGCGCACGACCCCCGCGCGCTGTGCACGTTCGACGAGTGCGGTACCGGCAACCAGGAGCGCGGTCCGACACGTGAGCAGGGCGGTGGAGCTCGGATCGGTCTCCATCAGCGCCTCGTTCAGTGCACGTTTGGTCGCCGCAAAGCCGACGTACTGGTGCAGCCACTGGGATAGGGCATCCCAGGGCGGGAGATCTGCAAGATCCTCCGCGGCGCGCGCCATGGCTTCGACCTCGCCCACGTAGACGGCCTCGAGGAGTGCCTGGCGCGTGGGGAAGTGCCGGTAGAGCGTGCCGATCCCGAGTCCGGCCCGCTCGGCCACCTCCTCGAGCGGTGCCGAGGTGCTCTTGTCGGTGAAGAGCGCGCGGGCGGCCGCCACGAGCTTGTCGTGGTTGACGCGCGCGTCGGCTCGCATGGCGCGCTGGGGCTGGATCTCGGTCTGGCTCAACTGATTTGACAAGCGGAGGTCTCCTCCGTATTCTATCCGGAGGTTGCTTCCGGATGTTCTGGAGGTCGCCTCCACTTTACTGCAAGCGTTCGCTCGAAGGAAGGGGTCGGCATGCAAGTAGCTCAGAGCCTGACATTGCGCCGAGGCGCAGACCTGCGCCAGGGCCCGCTGGCCGGCCGGTATCCCGCCGTCGCCGCCATGGTCATGCTCGCGCTGATCCCTTACCTGGCGCTCTCTGCGGCGCTCGGGCCGCTGACACCGATCATCGGCAGGCAGCTGCACATGAGCATGCAGACGATGAGCCTCGGCTCCGGCCTTGGCAACGCCGCCTACGCGGTCGGCACGGTGCTCGCCGTGCAGTTCGCCCAGCACCTGCCGCAGCGCAGGATGCTGGTCGTCTACGCGGTGTTCCTCCTCGTCGGATCGGTGCTGACGGCAGCCGCGCAGAACGCGGAGATGTTCATCGCCGGCCACGTGATCCAGGGTCTCTGCACCAGCCTGTTGCTGATCGCCGCCGTTCCGCCCCTCGCGATCGGTTTCCCGGCGCACAAGCTCCGTGACACCGCCGTGATCATGAACGTGTGCATCTTCGGCGCGGTCGCGCTCGGTCCGTTCATCGGCGGCCTGCAGGCGGAGTCGCATGCCTGGCGACCGCTGTTCTGGATCGTCGCCGCGATCTCGGCTGCGGCACTCGTGTTGGCCGTCTTGACCTTCGATGACGCGCCGCCCGCCAATCCCGACTCGCCGCGCGACCTGCGGGCGATCGCGCTGGCGACGGTCGGCTGTGTGGCCGCGTTCTTCGGCGCCTCGGAGCTCACGAGCCATGGCTTTCTGAACCTGGAGACGATTCTGCCGCTCCTCGGCGGCCTGGCGACGATCGTGGTCCTCGTCATCTACCAGTACCGCGCCAAGCAGCCGCTCCTGACGATCCGCACGATGCTCACGAGCTCGATTCCGGTCGCAGGAATCACGCTGGCGCTGTTCGCGGCTGCGGCATCCGTGTCCGCGACCGTCCTCACCGCAGGCGTCCTCGCCGGGCGCTACAGCCCGGTGCACATCGGGCTGCTCTACCTGCCGGAAGTCGGCGGCGCGGTCATCACCGCGGTTGCACTCGGGGCCGTCATCAGGAGACGGGCGATGCACTACCTCCCACTGATCGGCATGATCTTCCTCGCCGCCGGGATCGCCGTCTTCCGGATCGAAGTGCCCTCCAGCCAGGCGCTGACCCTCCTCGGCTCGGGGCTGACGGGGATCGGCCTCGGCGCCACGGTCGCACCCGCGCTCTTCGTCGCCGGCTTCTCGCTGCCCTCCGCCAACCTTCAGCGGGTGTTCGCGATCGTCGAGCTCCTGCGAGCAGTGGCGGCGTTCATGGTCGCGCCGATCTTCGTCCACCTCGCTGCGAACGCCACCGGCAACCTCGATGCCGGCACCGGCATCGCGCTGTGGATCGGGCTCGGGCTCGCCCTCGGCGGGGCCGCTGTGGCCGTCGCGATCTACGCCCTCAGCGGCGCCCGCCCGCAGACACCCGACCTCGAGCGCTTCCTCGCGGGCTCGGCTCCGGCGTGGGACTCGCCACCGCTGCTGGCAAGCGTTCGATCGACCGTTCCCCTCGCGCCCCCGGCCGCCGAAAGGGTCTGACATGGCATCCGGACCTGTTCTCTTCGCCTACGACGGCTCCGAGCTCGCGACGCTCGCGATCGAGCAAGCCGCGCAGCAGCTCGCGCCGGGACGAGACGCCCTCGTCCTCACCGTTTGGCAGACCGCGGATGTCGGATTCGTCCCTGTGAACGAGCGTCACTTCGACGCCACCCAGGCGCAGGATGTGAAGAAGGCGGCGGAGGAGACTGCCGCGCACGGAGCATCGCTCGCGGAGAAGGCCGGGTTCCGGTCACAGAGCGCGGCGGTCGAGGCGGCGCCGACCTGGCAAGGGATCGTCGAGACGGCCGAGGAGCGCGGGGCGAGCCTGATCGTGCTCGGCTCCCATCGTCGCAGCGGGCTCACCGGACACCTACTCGGCAGCGTCGCCGCCGCCGTCGTCAAGCACTCCGCGGCATCCGTGCTCGTCGTGCACTAGCGACCCGCTAGCGGCTGATGGCGTCGATCAGGTCGGCAAGGGCGGAGCCCTTGACGAGCACGGTGTCGGCACCGGCTTCGATCGCATCGCGCTGGAAACCTCCGCCGTCGTATGCAGAAAGCATGACGATTCGCGGGCGACTTCCGGCGTTCCGGATCCTGCGGGCGGCCTCGATACCGTCGAGGTTCGGCATACGGATGTCGAGGACGATGCAGTCCGGATCGAGCGATGCCGCGAGCGCAACCGCGTCGTTGCCGTCCGCGCCGCGGGCCACGATGTCGAATCCGAAGTCGATCAAGACGTCGGCGAGAGCTGCGCAGATCCGGGGCTCGTCGTCGACGATGACGATTCGCAACGCGCGCGGAGCTTCAGGGCCTGGCTGATCTGCGGGATGTTCGAGGGGTTCCATGTTCAGGATCGTGTCGTGTCGCGGGGGAACGATGCGTGGAGGCGTGTTCCTTCGTTCATCGCCGTCTCGATGCGGAGCGTTCCGCCGAGGCTTTCTACGCGCTCTTTCATGGTGATGAGCCCGACATGGCCGCCGTTGTTCTGGTTCGTGTCGAAGCCGGAGCCGTCATCGGCAATGGTCACATCGATGGTTTCGGCGCGCGTGTCGAGGCTGATCGAGGCATGCTCGGCGGTGGCGTGCTTGCGAATGTTGGTCGCGGCCTCGCGGATGAGCCGGTAGATCGCCGTCTCGAGCTCGGGCGCGAGACGGACGCCGTCGAGGTTGGAGTCGACGGTGTAGCGCGTCTTCGTGTCAGCGAGCACGGTCTGGAGCGTGTCGTGAACCGCGACGTCGAGGCCTCGCTCGTCCATGACCGGCGGCCGAAGCTCCGTCATCATCTCGCGCAGCGAGCTCATCTCCGCGGATACCTCGTCACGGACTTGTCGCGCCTCGACGGCTGCCTCCTCGTGACCGGCTCGTACGAGCTTGTTCACCAGGCGATCGAGCTTGAGTGCTGCCACCGTGAGATATTGAATCGGCCCATCGTGCAGATCGGCAGCCAATGACATGCGTTCGGCCTCGGCGGCCTCGACGGTGCGGGCAAGCAGCTCGCGCCGGTCGGTGATGTCTTCGATGAGCCCGATGCCGAAGCTGCCGTCGGGGGCCGGGGTGACGGTGACGCGCGCCCAGATCGTGGCTCCGCTCCGGTGCAGAAGGCGTTTCTCGACGGTGAAGGACGGCTTCTCACCTGCCGCGAGCTGCGCAATATCTTGGTTGTCGAGGTCGCGATCGTCGGGATGCGTGATGTCGCTGTAGTGCATGCGGGAGAGCTCCTCGGCCGTGTAGCCAAGGAGCCGTTGGTAGGCGGCATTCGTCTCGGTGAGCATGCCGCCCGCGCCGATGGAGATGCCGATACCGGCGGCGTCGAACACCATCCTGAACTTCTGTTGCGCGAGGGAAGCGAGCTCCGACGATGAGCGTTCAACCGTCGCGAGCTCATGCGCGTTCACGTTGCCATGGTGGCGGCGTCTTCGACGGAGACGACGCGTTTGAGCTCGTCGAGCGTGGTGAGCCCGGCGAGCGCCTTCGCGACGCCGTCGTCGAGCAGCGAGCGCATCCCCTGTGAGAGCGCGACGTCGCGTAGTTGTGCGTGCCCTGCCCGCTCGAGCGCAAGCTGGCGTAGCTCATCGGTCATGGTCATGAGCTGGTGGACGGCGAGCTGGCCGCGATAGCCGCGGTCGCAGTGCGGGCATCCGGTTGCGGAGAAGAGATGGTGCTCGCCGTCGTCGAGGCCGAGCTCCGCACGCTCGAGCGTCGTCGCCGGCCGGCGAACGCGACAGTAGATGCACAGCCTTCGAACCAGGCGCTGAGCGAGGACGGCTGTCAGAGTTGCGGCCGTGACGTAGGGCTCCACGCCGATGTCGAGCAGGCGAGTGATCGCGCCGGGCGCGTCATAGGTGTGCAGCGTCGAGAGGACGAACGTGCCCGCGAGGGCCGCCTTGAGCGTCATCGCTGCAGTGTCGAGATCGCGCATCTCCCCGACGGCGATGACGTCCGGGTCGGTTCGCAGGAACGTGCGGAGCGTCGACTCGAACGTGACGCCGATCGCTGGATTGACCTCAACCTGGTAGACCCCGTCGAAACGGTATTCGACCGGATCTTCGACCGTCACGATGTCGAGCGAAGGGTCCGCGATGTCGTTGAGCGCCGCGTAGATGGTGGTCGACTTCCCCGAGCCGGTCGGACCGGTGACGAGCAGCGCCCCGCGGCGACGGTTGACCAGACGCTCGAGCTGCAACTGCAGGTCGGCAGAGAGGCCGACCTCCGTCAACGACGGTGGCCGGGCCGTGTGCTCGAGCAGGCGTAATGCGGCTCCTTCACCTGCGATCGTCGGGATGACTGTGAGGCGGATGTCGAACTCGCGACCGGAGCTCGTGGCGATGCGCATCCGCCCCTCCTGTGCGCGCCTGTGTTCGGTGATGTCGAGTTGCGACTTCACCTTCAGCCGCGCCACCGCGCCCGCAGCGTCGGCGCCGGGAATGAGTCCGATCTCGCGCAGGAGGCCGTCGATACGAGCGCGGACGGAAAGCCCGAGCTCTGTCGGGACGTAATGCAGGTCGGTCGTCCCCGCTTCGGCTGCCCCCGTGAGAAGCGCCATCTCGAGCTCGGGGCCGACCTCGCCGGCCGGCAGGGCAACAAGCGTCCGAGTCCGCTGCGTCTGGCGGAGGGAGTCGAGGAGATGCATGAGCGAGTCGCGCGGCGCCACCACGAACTCCAGACTCGCCGGAATCTCGCGAGCGACGAGGTCGCACGCGGCGGGGTCGGCGATCGCGACACGCACGGTCTCACCGGAGAATCCGATCGGTACCGCGAGGTTGCGCGCCATCAGCTCGAACGGAAGCCGCGCCACCGCACGCGGATCGATCGTCTCGGCGTCTAGGTCAACCCAAGGGAGCTGGCTCCGCTGCGCGAGTCCGCGCGCACGGGCCAGCTCCGCCGTCGCCGGCGCCGTTGCGGTCATTGCCACGCCACCGCCCGCAACGCCTGCACCGGCTGGGCCTTCTGCGCGGCGATTTGCAAGAGCGCTGCAACCCGTTGCGCGAGAAGCTCGGGACTGAATGGCTTCGTGACGTAGTCGTCGGCTCCCGCGGAGAGCCCGAGCTCGACATCGACGTCGCGCGTACGCGCCGTCAGCAGCAGAATCGGGATCGATGCGGTCTCATCCCTCGCGCGAAGTATGCGAGTGATCTCGAGGCCGTCCACGCGCGGCATTGCGACGTCGATGACCATCAGGTCGGGACAGCGGGCCTTGGCGAGCTCGACCGCGGCCTCGCCATCCGTCGCCGAGATGACGTCGTAGCCGCTTCGGCCGAGCCGAAGGACGACGAGCTGGAGGATGTCCTCGTCATCGTCTGCGACGAGCACGAGTGGGCGGGCGTTGGACATCACGAACTCCTTTCTTCTGCAGGGAGTGAATGGTTCGCGGGAAGCACCACGCGGAACGTCGACCCTTCGGACACGGCGCTTTCCACCGTGACCTCGCCGCCATGCGCGTCGACGATCGCCTTGACGATCGAGAGTCCGAGGCCGCTGCCCGGCACGGCGCGGCGCGCGGCATCGCGGGTGCGATAGAAACGGGCGAAGAGGTCCTTCTGCTCGTCGGCCGGAATGCCGATTCCGCTGTCGCGAACCGTGAGCAGCACTCGGTCGTCCAGGCGGCCGACACGAACGGCGATCGAGCCGCCCTCCGGCGTGAACTTGACCGCGTTCGATAGGAGATTGTCGACGACTTCGCCCAACAGGCGCCTGTCACCGAACACGGTCGCGGCGTCGGCCATGAGCTCCATGGCGATCGAGCGCGACGCCGCGCTCGGCCCGACGGCGGCAAGACAGTCCCGCGCGATCGTCGCGACGTCGACGCTTTCACGCTCGAGCCGCATCCCGCCCGACTCCACCTGCGCCATCAGGAGCAAGTCGGAGACCAGCGACAGCAGGCGTTCCGCGCTCCGGCGGATGACTCCCAAGAACTGAGCTTGCTGGTCGGTCAGCGGCCCTGCATCCGGCGCTTGGAGAAGCTCCAGATACCCCACGATCGATGTCAGCGGCGTACGCAGCTCGTGCGAGACCGTCGCGATCAGTTCGTCTTTCAGCTCGTCGAGCTGCAGCAGCCGCACATTCTCGGCGAGCAGATCTGCATTGAGGTCAGCTTCCTCGACGAGCGCCACGGGAATCGTCATGGCGTTCACGACGAAAACACCTCCGGCGCGAGCGCGGCGATCCGACTCACGAGCTCGTCGGCGGTGAATGGCTTGCTCAAGACCGGGTCTGCGCCGCCGCCACCCGGCAGGGCGCCATATCCCGAGATGAAGAGAACCTTCAAGCCTGCGATGCGCTGCCGGAGCGCATCCACGAGCGCAATTCCTCCCTCGGGGGGCATGACGATGTCCGCGACGACAAGCGCAAACCGTTCCCCGGCGAGAGCGAGCGCCTCGTCGCCGGACGCCGCCTCGACCACCCGGCAGCCCCGATCGCGCAACGCGTCGCCAATCAGCTCACGCAACTCGTCGTTGTCGTCAGCCACAAGAATCGCCGCTCCGCTGTTGGTGTTCACTCCGCAGTCTCCTCACCTGAGAATCGACCCGGGCCTGCGCGACCGATATACGACATTCCGGCCCGGCGGCCACCCGATCGGGTGACGGATCCGCATCCGACAGCCAGACGAGGACGCAGCGCCGCTCGGCTGCGGGTCCGTGCAGTGCTCTACGCGTTAGGAACGCGCCGGCAGCTGCGGGGCAAGCATGAAAACGGCGAGCATCCGTGTCACGAAAAGCACGCGTACATCCCCGCGAAAGCGGCGCAGGACAACCCTTACCAAGCTGGAGCGGCCGGGAGGCGCCGGCGCCCGGAGTTCAGCGGGTGTCGCAGAGCAAGCGCAGCCGCGTCAGCCCGGAAGCGGGCCGCGGCCTGTGATCGGCGACGAGGAGCGCGCCGCGCAGAGCGACGAGCTCGCGCTCGCTCGGAAGCAGCTGCATGCGTACCCCGGCATGCCGGAGTACGGAGATCTCTTCGGCAATCGAGGTCGCCGCGGCCGAGCCGATGCCTTCCAACGCCACCAGGAGCCGGCTGATCTCGTCCTGTGTGAGCGGAACGGTATTGCGGGCGATCGTGACTTCGACGCGCGGCGCGGCCGACGCGGACGCCGACGTCATCATGCGCCGACCTGCGGATCGTTGAGGTTCGGGCGCGTATCCGTCTCGATCGTCGTGCCCTCGGTCGGATTGTCGCGCTGTGACTCCTTGCGAGCCTTCTTCCGCTCGCGCTTTTCCTTCACTGCAAGCTCACGGGCTCGCTTGGCCATCGTTTCGGGTCTCCTGGAAGCCATGCGCCTCCTCAGTCGCAGAATGGAAAGAGCTGCGGGGCCGCGCGGCCCCGCAGCTCGAATCGGTGCTAGCCGGCGACGAGCTCGACGCTCTTCGCCTCGGGGCCTTTTGCGCCCTCGGCGGCCTCGAACTGCACCTTCGCGTTCTCAGCGAGAGACTTGTAGCCCTCGCCGACGATCGCGCTGTGGTGAACGAACAAGTCCTTACCGCCTTCATCGGGGGTGATGAATCCGTACCCCTTGTCGGCGTTGAACCACTTGACGGTTCCGGTTGCCATAGAAAAAACACCTCCTCCACTGCTCAGGAACGGGCAGGGAAGGCGCGTCGTGCGCATCCGGTACTCGCTCTAGTAGTACCCACCAGGGTACCAGGCTTCGGGCCTCGTTCAGTAGCGGCGCCGGCGGTCGGTCGACTCGTAGATCTGTCGGCCGCAGCGCGGGCATGAGGTCGAAGCGGGATAGAGCCGCAGCCACTTGCTGCAGTGCGGGCAACTCCAGCGACGCGTATACCGCTGCCTGAAGGCAGAGAACACGCTAGTGGCCCAGGATCACGGGACGCCGCCGCGCGAGCGAGACGCCGGCTCCGCAGAGCCCTGCGGCGGTCGCGCTCGTGATCAGCAACAGCGCCGACGCGAGCGAGAAGTTGATCGCGATATCCTTGCCGACCCCAAGTGCGAAGAGAATGCCGGCCGTGGCGCCCGCGTTGACGATGGCGCCCCCGGCCGTGATCGGGATCACGCCCGCGGCAGCGCTGAGGCAGAGGACGCACAGGGCGATCGTCGGAGAGAACGCGAAGCCGAGGGCGGTCAGAAGCAGCGCGCTCCCGACGGCTCTGGTCGTCCAGCACAGAAACAGGTAGACGCCGGCAATGGCTGCGCTTCGCCTGCCCTGACGCGTTCGGTGGGCGGAGACATGCTCGGAAACGGTGCGCAGGCGACGGCTACGCCGCAGCAGCGGCAGGCGCACGAGCCACGCGCTGCCGATGAGCAACCCGGTGCAGCCCAGGCCGAAGAAGACGACGATGAGCAGCGGCCCGCGGAAGCTCGCCGAGCTCGTCACGGTCGCAGAGACCGAGAGCGGCAGCATGGCGACTGCATCCACCATCCCGAGCGAGATGATGGAGAGTGCGATTGCCTCGAGGCCGATCCGGACTCCGCGAAGCCTGCGCAGCGTCCCGATCTTGATCAGGTAGTCGAGGCGGAACGGCAGCACGGCTCCGCTCGCAGCCGCGGCGCCGACCGATGCGAGGCAGCGAGCCTGATCGGGTTGCTGCTCGCACGGGAACAGGCGATGCCAGCCGCGTGCCCGGAGGATGAAGCTCGCGAAGTAGCAGACCCCGGCAAAGACGACGTACACGGCGCTCGCGTGCGCGAGCGGCCAGCTCGAGCCGGTCAGCCGCTGCCCCACGAGGGCGCAGGCCGTCACCGTCACGGCCGCGAACACCGTTCCGGTCAGCCATCGCCGTCTGGACACCCTGCTCCTTTCAACCGCGGTACCTGCGGGAGTCGCAAAGGAGATGCCAGAGCCTCGGCGGCTTGAGCTCTCAATGGTAGCGCCGATCGGCTCAGGCCGTTCGTATGCGACAATGTTGGGGCGCGCGAGGGTTTTGCGCGGTCGCCGACGAGGCAGCCCATCCTCTTCGACTGCCAGAGCTGCAGAGAGGAGCGGGGCGTATGGATATCACCGCTGATGCGCCACGTGTGAGGCCAAAGCTGCGCGGCGTCCTGCACGCCGCCGGCTTCGTCGTCGCGGTCGTCGTCGGCGCGGTTTTCGTCAGCGCGACGGACGGCAGGCGACTCGTGGCTGCGGCGGTCTTCGCAGCCTCGGCGGCAACCATGCTCGGGGCGAGCGCGCTCTACCACCGCATCACGTGGAGCCCGCGTGCACGTCCGCGCATGCGGCGCGTCGACCACGCAGGCATCTACATCCTCATTGCCGGGACGTACACCCCCGTCGGCTTGCTGAGCCTGCACGGAAGCATCCAGCGCACCGTGCTCGGCGTCGTGTGGGCGGGTGCGGCGGCCGCGATCCTCACGAAGATCTGTTGGGTCGGCGCGCCGAAATGGCTGTCGGCCGTCTTCGGGATCACACTCGGTTGGGTCGGCATTGCCGCGATGCCGCAGCTCGCGCACAGCGCGGGGCTCGCGGCGGTCGCGCTCATCGCTGCGGGCGGCGTCGCCTACACGCTCGGTGCGATCGTCTATGCACGCCGTCGGCCCGATCCCATCCCAACGGTCTTCGGCTACCACGAGGTTTTCCACGCGCTGACCCTTGTCGCGCTGGCTTGTCAGTACGTCGCCATTGCACTCTTCGTCGTGAAGGTGGGCTGAACATGGAAGGCTCGATGCTCTGGTTCAACGTCGACAAGGGGTACGGCTACATCCAGTCGGACGCCGACGAGCGGCTGTACGTCGAAAGCAGCGGGTTCCTTCCGGGACACGAGCCCCCGCCGCGCTGCAAGGGCGCGGCCGTCACCTTCGAGCGACAGGCACAGGAGGGCGAAGGCGAAGCGCACGCGATCGACGTCGCCTTCGTCGTGCAGGGCGACTCCCGGCGAGCCCGTCTGCGTCACTCGCGCGGGGGTAGTTCTCTCTAATCCGCCGCGGTATCGTCCGGCGATGCTCGGCCGGGTCGGGGGGCTCATCCGGGATCGGCAACGGCGCGTTCTACACCGCGAACACCGGGTCGATCGAGATGCTGAAGGGCAATACCGTCGCCAACGCGCAAGGGGTCTTCCTCGACGCGAATGCCCACCCGATCACGCCGGTCAAGATGAAGGCCGACGTCATCGTGCTGGCGAAGGCCGTCGCCAAGCACCTCTAGCGCGACTCCGGAGGAGGATGCTCGGCCTACGCCTTCCTCTTCACGTACGCGCTCGGCGTTTAGGGCGAGGTACAGACGACGTGGGTCTCGCCGCCCATGAAGCCGGCGCGAACGACGGTCTTGCAGCCGGCCGGCGGCGCTTGATGGCCGCGCTCGCTCAAGACGACGGCGACGGGAGCGAGCGCCACCACCAGCGCGGCGACGGCGCCGATGAACCAGATATCACGGCGCCTGACGCGCCGCCGGAGGCGCTCGCTCTCTGCAGGCATCCCTAGAAGCGGACCGCCACTCCGCGCGGAAGGACGAGGACCGGACAGCCCGTCAGCTCGATGAGGTAGTCGGCGGCGGCGCTGATGGTGACGCGGCCGTTCACCGTTCCGGGCTTCGAGCCGACGACGACCAGGTCTGGGCTGTGCCCTGGACCGTCGACCACCTCCGCTCCGAGCTTCTGCGCGAGCGCATCCGCGGTCTCGCGCGTCGTCGGATCTCCGTCCTCGCTGACCGCTCGGATCGTCGCGATCGGCTTGTGATTCGCGTCCGCGTAGCCCGACGGCGCGAGCGCGAGCGCGACGGGGCCGCCGTCGAGCAGCCGCTTGGCCGTCGCCTGCGGGTCGACGTGGCCCGGCGCGGTGCGGTACTCGGAGCCGAAGACGATCAGCTCCGCCCCGCGCGCGAGCGCGAGCTCGCGCAATCCCTCCGCCGTCGACGGATTGTCGACGACGTGGAACGGGACGTCGGTCGGCGAGTCCGGCTCCGGCTCGCTCCGGTGGCTGACGTACGCGAGCTCGAGCGACGCGCCCGCCCCGGCCAGAACCCGGCCGAGGGCGAGCGCGTCGCGATCGTTGTCGGTCCCGTCGTACGAGACGATGACGGTCGTCACGTCGCCGGCGCAGCTTCGCTCGTGATCGTGGCCAGTGCACCCGCAGGAATCCCGGACGGGTATGCGAGCGACGGGATGTCGGAGGGATACACCTCGTGGCCGTGGACGGCGAGATCGCCCATCTCCATGTCCGCGTCGCTCATGCGCAACGGCACGAAAACGCCGACGAGCTTGAGGAGGATGAACGTCGCCACACCCGAGAAGACGATCACCCACGCGCCGGCTATCGCCTGCCACTTCAACAGGTGCAGGCCGCCCGTGACGGAGACGCCCGGGACGATCTGCATCGCCGAGTCGGCGAGCAGGCCCGTGAGCAGGCCGCCGAAGAGGCCTGCGAACCCGTGCGTGTACACGACGCCGAGCGTGTCGTCGACGCTCCGGAACGGCCGGAGCAGCGCGAGGTAGTTGTACGCGACGTACACGAGCACGGCCGCCGCTGCGCCGATGATCATCGCGCCCCAGCCGTTGACGAAGCCGGCCGCCGGCGTGATCGCCACGAGGCCGACGATCATGCCGTTCACGCTACCGATGAGCGACGGCTTCCGCTTCGTCGCGTAGTCGCACCCGATCCACACGAGGAACGCGACCGCAGTGGCGAGGTTCGTATTCAGCACGGCGGACGCAGCGTCAGCGCCGGCGTTGTACGGGTCGCCGCCGTTGAAGCCGTTCCAGCCCAGCCAGAGGAGGCCGGCGCCGATGGCGACCATGGCGAGGTTGTTCGGCGCGTCGATCTCGCGGTCCCTTGCGAGGCGTGGGCCGATCACCCAGGCGGCGACGAAGCCGGAGACGCCCGCCGACAGATGGATGACGTAGCCGCCGCTGAAGTCGACGGCACCCTTGTGCGCGAAGTAGCCGCCGCCCCAGAGCAGGAACGCGTTGATCGTGTACACGCACGATCCCCACAACACGACGAACGGGATCCACGCCTTGAAGTTCACGCGGCCGAGAACAGAGCCGAGCATGAGGATCGGTGTGATCCCCGCGAACACGAACTGGAAGTACACGAGGGACGACTGCGGGAAGTCCGTCTTCCCGACGAGCGGGATGTTGCCCTGCCCTTGCAGCGACTTGTGCCCGAGCACGTTCCCTGGCTGGCCGATGAAGTTCCCGAAGAAGCCCGAATGCGACAGGCCGTGCCACGGGTTGCCGAAGCCCATCTTGTACCCGTAGAGCACCCACTCCACGAGCACGAGCGCGAAGGCGATGAAGGCGAGCATCATCGCGTTCACCGACCAGCGCTTCTGCATCACGCCGCCGTACAGGACGACGAGGCCGGGGACGCTCATCAAGCCCACGAACGTTGCTGCCGTGAGCTGCCAGGCGTTGTCGCCCGGATTCAGCCATGTCGGGTACAGCAGGAACAGCATCGACCTCTCCCCTCTTTCCGCCAACAAAAAAAGCCCCAGGACCCGATGAGGTCCTGAGGCGACACTGCCTCCGCGGGGCTTC